>Ga0315907_10000072_pt1 | contig 143650 bp, 165 predicted proteins | sample LakEriMetagenome_3_FD_203525 | JGI IMG/M metagenome (GOLD analysis project Ga0315907, IMG submission 203525) | Freshwater fungal communities from buoy surface, Lake Erie, Ohio, United States - Buoy 12 MA123 | ecosystem: Environmental > Aquatic > Freshwater > Lake > Lake biofilm | place: USA...
TGGCCATGATCGAAGAGTTGAAGAAAAAAGGCCACTTGCTGTCATACGTCGGTGACGTGGTCGGCACGGGTTCTTCGCGCAAGTCCGCCACCAACAGCATCATCTGGGGCTTTGGTGAAGACATTCCTTTTGTGCCCAACAAGCGCTTTGGTGGTGTGACTTTGGGCGGCAAGATCGCCCCCATCTTCTTCAACACCCAAGAAGACTCTGGCGCTTTGCCGATTGAAGTGGACGTGACGAAGCTGGAGATGGGCGACGTGGTCGACGTCTTGCCCTACGAAGGCAAGATCGTGAAGAACGGCCAGACCGTCACCACCTTCCAACTCAAGAGCGATGTGCTGTTTGACGAAGTGCGCGCCGGTGGCCGCATCAACCTGATCATCGGCCGCTCGCTCACCGCCAAGGCGCGTGAGTTCTTGGGCCTGCCCGCGTCCACCGTGTTCCGCTTGCCCACCGTGCCCGCATCGACCAAGGCCGGCTTCACGCTGGCTCAGAAAATGGTCGGCCGTGCGGTCGGTTTGCCCGAAGGCCAGGGCGTGCGCCCCGGCACCTACTGCGAACCCAAGATGACCACCGTGGGCTCGCAAGACACCACCGGCCCGATGACCCGCGACGAGTTGAAAGACTTGGCCTGCTTGGGCTTCAGCGCCGACATGGTGATGCAGTCCTTCTGCCACACCGCCGCTTACCCCAAGGCCGTGGACGTCAAGACCCACCGCGAACTGCCGGCCTTCATCAGCAACCGCGGCGGCGTGTCCTTGCGCCCCGGCGACGGCGTGATCCATTCTTGGCTCAACCGCCTGTTGTTGCCCGACACCGTCGGTACCGGTGGCGACTCGCACACCCGCTTCCCCATCGGTATTTCCTTCCCCGCCGGTTCCGGTTTGGTGGCCTTCGGTGCCGCCACCGGCGTCATGCCCCTGGACATGCCCGAGTCGGTGTTGGTCCGCTTCAAAGGCGAAATGCAGCCCGGCGTGACCCTGCGCGACTTGGTGCACGCGATCCCGCTGTACGCCATCAAGAAGGGCCTCTTGACCGTGGCCAAGTCCGGCAAGATCAACGAGTTCTCTGGCCGCATCTTGGAAATCGAAGGCCTGCCCAACCTGAAGGTCGAGCAAGCGTTTGAATTGTCCGACGCCTCCGCCGAGCGCTCGGCCGCCGGTTGCACGATCAAGCTGAACAAAGAGCCTGTTCAGGAGTACCTGAAGTCCAACATCGTGCTCATGCAAAACATGATCGCCAACGGCTACGAAGACAAGCGCACGCTGCAGCGCCGCATCGAGAAGGTCCAGGCCTGGCTCGACGCGCCCAACCTGCTCGAGGCCGACAAGAACGCCGAATACGCGCACGTCATTGAGATCGACATGAACGAGATCAAAGAGCCGATCCTGTGCTGCCCCAACGACCCGGACGACGCCAAGTTCTTGTCCGACGTGGCCGGCACCAAGATCGACGAAGCCTTCATCGGTTCGTGCATGACCAACATCGGCCACTTCCGCGCTGCGGCCAAGCTGCTCGGCGGCACCCGCGACATCCCCGTCAAGCTGTGGGTGGCACCACCGACCAAGATGGACGAGAGCGAGCTGATCAAAGAAGGCCACTACGCCAACTTCGGCGCTGCCGGTGCCCGCACCGAGATGCCCGGCTGCTCGCTGTGCATGGGCAACCAAGCGCAGGTGCGCGAAGGCGCGACCGTGGTCTCCACCAGCACCCGCAACTTCCCCAACCGCTTGGGCAAAAACACCAACGTGTTCTTGGCCTCGGCCGAATTGGCGGCGATTGCGTCCAAGCTGGGCCACATCCCCACCGTCGCTGAGTACCACGAAGCCATGGGCATCGTGAACAAAGACGGCGCGGCGATCTACAAGTACATGAACTTCAACCAAATTGAAGAGTACGTGGACAACGCGAAAAACGCGACGGTCTGAGCTTCGGCGCTGACCTCATGAAAAACGGCCCAGGGAGCGATCCTTGGGCCGCTGTGAGGCTAAGCACGCGTTTGCCAACGAAGAGTTTGGCTCGAAAAATCTGGTCAGAGCTTGTAGCGCCGCCCAGCGACCGACTCAGGCGCCGGGTTTGGCTTGGTAGCGCACGCCGGGCAGCCCTTGGTAGTCTCCGTCTTGCGTCCAGAAGGTGGCACCAAACTCCAGCGCTGTGCTGTACATCGCTGCATCGGCCATGGCCAGTTGGTGGCGGGCTGCGATGTTGGAAGCGGCAAGCGCGCGGACATCGGTCAAATCCAGCACGCGGCCCAGGCGCATCACGTCTAGGCAGCGGTTCACGAGGTCGGCGGGCAGGCTGCGGCTGAGAACCCGGTGCACTTCGAAGAGCGCGATGGTAGGGACCAGCAGATGCGCGCGGTCCTCTATGGCTGCGGCAAACAAATCCGCGCGGTTCGTGTCTTGCAGGTATTCAATCCAGCCCGACGAGTCAACGACATTCATTCAAAACCCCCGGTCCGCCTCTTTTTCGGGCTCAATGTTGCCAAGGTCATAGCCCTTCAATATCCCGCGATACGCGCTCATGGGAAGTTCGGGCTTGATCACCAGCTCGTTGCCGCGCAGCTCAAAATGGATATGTGAGCCCGCGCTGATCCCCAATTTGGCGCGCATGGCTGCGGGTAAGGTGACCTGGCCTTTGCTGGAGACAATGGCTTCCACATTCGCTATTTCCGACATTTTTAATCCTTTACTTATAAAAAGTAAAGCAAATCATAAAGTAAACTGCCCACATTCGTCAACCCGCCGGCCTAGATTTCTCGCATGTTGAAGTTCGAAATTCTTGCCAACGATCAAAGAGCCGATCCTGTGCTGCCCCAACGACCCGGACCACGCCAAGTTCTTGTCCGACGTGGCCGGCACCAAGATCGACGAAGCCTTCATCGGTTCGTGCATGACCAACATCGGCCACTTCCGCGCTGCGGCCAAGCTGGGCCACATTCCCACGGTGGCCGATTACTTTGATGCCATGGGCATCGTGAACAAAGACAACGCTGCGACCTACAAGTACCTGAACTTCAACCAGATTAAAGAGTGCGTGGACAACACGAAGGGCGTGACTGCCTGAATGTTGATTCTCTGAGTCAAAGAAACGGCCTCGGGAGCGATTCCGGGGCCGTTTAAACTGGAATTTTTAAAGCGCAGGCCCGACCCATGAACTTCGTCCCTCTGGTTGAACTGACCCGCAACGGTATCCAGGAATGCGTGCACATGGGCGCACTGGCCGTGACCGACACCGAGGGCCGCGTGCTGGCGCAAGTGGGCAACCCGCAATGGTTGTGCTTCACCCGTTCCACCCTCAAGGCCATGCAGGCCTTGCCGCTGGTGCAGTCGGGCGGCGTGGCGCATTTTGGCTTCACCTCCACCGAATTGGCCCTGATGTGTGCCAGCCACAATGGCGAAGACATGCACGTCGAGCAGGTGTCGTCCATCTTGCGCAAAAGCGGCAGCAGCACGCGCCAGATGCGCTGCGGCTGCCATGTGCCTTACCGCTTCACATTTTTTGACCGCCCCATGCCCGAAGGCTTCGCCTACGATGAGCGGCACCACAACTGCAGCGGCAAGCACAGCGGTTTTTTGGCGTATTGCGTGCAGCACGGCCTACCCACCGACAGCTACACCGAGGTGGACCACCCGCTGCAACAAAAGATTCGCCACGCCGTGGCGCACTTGGCGGGCCTGAGCGAGCAAGAGCTGGCGCTGGGCATTGACGGTTGTTCCGCACCCAACTACGCGATGCCCTTGTCGCGTTTGGCGCGCAGCTATGCCCGTTTGGCGCAACCCGAATCGGACGGCCTTTACGGCGAGAGCCTGCAGCAGCTTGGCCAGGCCATGAGCGCCCACCCCGAACTGGTCTCGGGCACGGGACGCAACGATGCCGACTTCATGCGCGTTGGTCGGGGCGACTGGGTCACCAAAGTGGGGGCCGACGGCGTGCAGGTGGTGGGCAGCCGCTCGCGGGGGCAGGCCTTGGCCATCAAGGTCATGGACGGCAACAAAGCGGCGCTGTTTGCCGCCACCGTGGAAGCGCTGGACCAATTGGGCTGGTTGGACGATGCGCAGCGCGAGGAGCTGGCACCCTGGCGTGCGCAGGTGCTGCTGAACGTGGCGGGGCTGCCGGTGGGCGAGCGGCGAAGCACCTTCAAGCTGCAAATGGGCGGTTAAGTCTGAAAGGCTGTGACCGCACTGTTCAGCGGTCTAGAGATTTTGGCGGTGATGCCACCGACCGATCGCTTCATTGATTGATGCAGGTCAATCGCTCGCAGCATTCATTCACTATGCTTGAACAAACTCCATAAAAGGCAAATGTTCATGCCTCAGGATCAGTGTCAGACCGCTCCGACGATGCCGTGGCCAGGCCTGAATGGCCAAGTGCCCGGGCAAGATGCCGAGTGCCAGATTTGACCTCCTTTGCCGAAGTGGCCCTGCTGCTGGTCATGGCTGCTGCCATCGGCCTTGTCGGCACGCTGGCGCGGCAGCCGCTGATCGTCTTGGCGATCATGGGGGCGATGGGCTAACGCAAGCGCACCGGCTTTCTCGCTGGTCTGACCCTGGTGAAGATAGGCGAGTTTTCGTTGATCTTCGTCGCCATGGGCGTTTCGATCGGGAATGTAACGGAAGACGCGCTGGGCCTCGTGGCCATCGCAGCCTCGATCAGACTGGGGCTGAGATCTTGACGTAAGCACCAAAACGCAAGCCGCCTCCCAAATGCTTTCGTCGAGGCATGGCGCGACAGGGTGCAGCATCTCGTGCAAAAGCTGGCCGCCGCTGTGGACCCGGTGCGACCCCCAGATGGTCGAGGGCGTTGACGTGAAGGCTTCCCCAACTCACCGATTTCCTGATTTATGTCAAGAACCCATGGCCTACACGGTATAAAGTGATGACTCATTTGATCCGCAAGAGGAGACCCCCATGAAAATCTTATTGGCCGTTGATGGCAGTGAATACACCAAAAAAATGCTGGCTTACTTGACCACGCACGACGAACTTTTCAGCACGAACAACAGCTACACCCTCCTAACAGTGAACCCCCAACTGCCCCCCCGCGCACGCGCTGCCGTGGGCAAAGAGATGGCCGACAGCTACCACCGCGACGAAGCTGAAAAAGTGCTCAGCTCAGTGACCAAGTTTTTGCTGCGCCACGGCATCGACGCCAAGACCATGGCCAAAGTGGGCCATGCGGGTGAGACCATTTCCAAAACCGCCGACAGCGGGAAGTTTGACCTGGTGGTGATGGGCTCGCATGGCCACGGCACCTTGGGCAACCTGGTCATGGGCTCGGTCGCCACCCAAGTGCTGGCGAACTGCAAAGTGCCTGTGCTCTTGGTGCGCTGAGCCACAGGCCTTCGCCCACTTCAGCAGAAAAATCCAGCCAAACATTCCATTTTTTACGAACCATAAAGCCATCTAGATCAGCAAAAAATTGCGCCTTCTCCCCTAGACTTCAAACCTTTGTACGGACGCTCGTCGGCATGCGTGTCGACCCCGTGCTGTGAATAAGTCTTATCGGATTTGAAAGGTCTTTATGGATACCGTTGCCCCTCTTTGGTTGTGGGCCACTTTTGTGGCCATTGTGTTGGTATCGCTGTTCGTCGATTTTGTGGTGCTCAAAAAGCAAGGCGCCCACGACATCGGCGTCAAGGAGGCACTCAACTGGTCGTTGATCTGGGTCGCGCTGAGCTTTTTGTTCAACGGTTTATTCTGGTGGGCCATCAAGGACACCACCGGCTCGGTGGAGTTGGCGAACACCAAGTCGCTGGAATTCCTCACCGGTTACCTGATCGAGAAATCATTGGCGGTGGACAACATCTTTGTCTTCCTGATGATCTTCACCTACTTCGCTGTCCCCACGAATTTCCAAAAGCGCGTGCTGATGATCGGCATCATCGGGGCCATCGTTTTGCGCACGGTGATGATTTTGGTGGGTGGCTGGTTGCTCCAGCAGTTCCACTGGATCTTGTACGTTTTTGGTGCCTTCCTGATCCTCACGGGTGTGAAGATGTGGTGGGCTGCGGGCAAGGAACCTGATTTGGACGACAACCCGGCGCTCAAGTTGTTGCGCAAAATTTTGCCCGTCAGTAAAAACTACGACGGTGAAAAATTCTGGACCATGGAGAACGGCAAGAAAATCGCCACGCCCTTGTTCATGGTGATCTGCCTGATCGCCTTGACCGATGTGATCTTTGCGGTGGATTCGATTCCGGCGATTTTTGCAATCACCTCGGATCCCTTCATCGTGCTGACCAGCAACGTGTTCGCGATCCTGGGTTTGCGTGCCATGTATTTCTTGTTGGCGGCCGTGGCCAACAAGTTCCACTTGCTCAACTACGGCCTGGCCGTGATCCTGGTATTCATCGGCACCAAGATGTGCCTGATCGATATCTTCAAGATCCCGGTGGGCATCTCGCTGGGTGTGGTGGTCGGTATCCTGGCCGTGACCATGTTGTTGAGTGTGCGGTCCTCCAAAGCCTGAACCTGTGGCGCTTCAAGCGGCCGTGATGCTGGCCTGCAAGAGCCGCTGCACCAAGGAGTGTTGCACTTTCTTTTCCGTGCCGATCGCGTAAAAGTTTTCCTTCACGCCTTCGCAGGCCCCCAAGCGCTGCACTTTGTAGTGCGTGAGCAACTCGTCGTGGATCCATTCAGCGGCCGGGAAGACACCCATGCCGCTTTCGCCAAACGCCTTGAGCAAAGCGCTGTCTTCGAACTCGCCCACGATGCGCGGGCGGATGCCGCGCTGTTCAAACCAGTGGTCCACTCGGGCGCGCACGGCCGTGTGGCCCGTGGGCAGCAGCACCGGTACCTCGGCTAGGCTGGCTGGGAACTTCTTTTTGGCCGACTTGACCAGCCCTGCCGTGCCATACCAAGAGACTGGCGACGTGCCCAGCGCATGGTTGTAAAGCTTGATGTTGGCATTGCCCGGCGCGGGACGGTCCGACAGGACCACGTCCAAGCGGTGCAGAGCCAAGTCACCCAGCAGCTCGTCGAATTCACCCTCGTGGCACAGCAAGCGCAGATGCGGCTCGCCCATCACGGGTTGCATCAGGCGGCGCACCACGAGTTTGGGCAAGCCGTCAGAGATGCCTGCGGCCAGCCGCACGGTGGGTGAACTGACCGCGTCGCGCACCAGCGCGGGCAGGTTTTCGCCCAACTGAAAAATCTGGTCTGCTTGCCGCATGGCGGCCAGCCCGGCATCGGTCAGCACCAGGCCGCGACCCGCGGGTTTGAGCAAGGCGTAGCCCAGGGACCGCTCCAGTTCACGCACTTGGGCGCTCACGGTTTGCACCGCCATGTCCAGCTTGTCGGCCGCCCGGGTGATGCCGCCTTCTTTGGCCACGACCCAGAAGTAGTACAGGTGCTTGTAGTTGAAGGTGGTGCGCATGGGCAGATTTTTTAAGAATGTTGATTGGCCATTATCTTTTTTTACGAGATCAAAGATGCGCTGGGAGATGGGTCACTTTTCACCTGCAGCACAGAGCACTTTGACGTGGCAAGATCAACCCCTGATGATTGTTGAGGATTTTGTTCATGCGTTCCTTGTTGGCAATGGCCTTGCACAACCAAACCCTGGCCCCCAAACCCGACGGCCACCATAGGGAGGCGGTGTCACACGGGCCGGGTGGTGCATGAGGCGGTTGCTCATCCTCGGTGCCACCGGCCTCGTTGGCCAACAGGTGCTGGCGCAAGCCTTGGCCGACCCCATCGTGGTGCAGGTCGTGGCCCCCACACGGCGCACGCTGACGCCCCACCCCAAGCTGCTGAACCCCATCGTGGATTTCAAAGCTTTGCCCCAGGCCGATTGGTGGGCGGCGGATGCGGTCGTGTGCTGCCTGGGCACCACGCTGAAGCTGGCGGGCTCACCCGCCGCGTTTCGCGAAGTGGACCACGACCATGTGCTGGCCGCGGCGCGGATGGCCCGTGCGGCGGGCACGCCGACCTTTGCCTTGAACTCGTCGCTGGGCGCATCGGCCGGCAGTGGCAACCTGTATTTGCGCACCAAGGGCGAGACGGAAGAGGGCCTCGCGGCACTGGGTTTTGCCTCCCTGACGTTGGTGCGGCCGTCTTTGTTGGACGGCGGGCCTCGGCCCGATACCAGGCCCGGCGAGGCGGTGGGCCTTTGGTTTTTTCGGTTGGCTCGGCCCCTCATTCCAGCGCGTTACCGCGCTGTGTGCACCGATGCCGTGGCCCGGGCCTTGCTGCAGGCTGCGCGACAGGCCAAGCTAGGCCGCTGCTGGGTTGAAAACGCCGAGATCTTAGAGGCTTGAGACCATTCTTGCGGCTGGATTCGACCGCCATGAAAGCTGTTTAAGGATTTGGGGGAATACCAGGTTGTGTCGGTCCATCCTGCCCAGCCCTCAACCCAACAATGACATACTGCACCACACACGGACACTTTGGGTGTCCGTTTTCTTTGTCTTTTGATTGGACCTCACCCCATGCTGTTTGAACCCCTTCGCGCTGGCGCTTTCACCTTGAACAACCGCATGCTCATGGCCCCCTTGACCCGGGCGCGGGCCGATGCTGGGCACATGCCCAACGCGCTCATGGCCGAGTACTACGGCCAACGCGCCAGCGCCGGTTTGGTCATCACCGAGTGCACGATGATTGCGGAAAACACCTCGGCGTTTGTGAACGAGCCGGGCATCTACAACGCCGCTCAGATCGAAGCCTGGAAGGCCACCACCCAAGCGGTGCACGCCAAGGGCGGCAAGGTCTTCATGCAAATTTGGCACGCGGGCCGCGCCGCGCACCCGGCCATGAACGGCGGCGAAGCCGTCGTCTCGTCCAGCGCCATCGGCTTGACGGGCGAGGCGCTCACGCCCGAGGGCCAGCTGCCCAACGCCGTGCCACACGCCCTGACCGAGACCGAAATCTCGGCCATCGTGCAGAGCTTTGCGCAAGCCGCCAAGAACGCGGTTGCCGCAGGTTTTGACGGGGTGGAGGTGCACGGCGCCAACGGTTATTTGATCGACCAGTTTTTGCGCGACGGCGCCAACCAGCGCAGCGATGCGTATGGCGGCACCATGGACAAGCGCAGCCGCTTTTTGTTTGAGGTGTTGACCGCCGTTTGCGCCGCCATTGGCAGCGATCGCGTGGGCCTGCGCCTGTCGCCGCTCAACAGCTACAACGACATGAAAGACAGCGACCCACTGGCCTGGACCGCATTCTTGGCCGAGCACCTGAACCGCTTCAACTTGGCGTATCTGCACATCATGCGTGCGGACTTCTTTGGGGTGCAAATGGCCGACGTGATGCCGGTGGCGCGTGCGCACTACAAAGGCGTGCTCGTGGGCAACATGGGCTACAGCAGCGAAGAGGCCGAGAGCGCCATTCAAGCCGGCTTGCTGGATGCCGTGGCGTTCGGCACCGCGTTTTTGGCCAACCCCGACTTGCCCGCCCGCGTCAAGGCCGGCGCGCCCCTGAACGTGCCCGACGCCAGCACGTTCTACACCCCTGGCGCCAAGGGTTACACCGACTACCCGACCCTGTAAGCGCCGCCCTTCAAGCGGGGTGGATCACCACCAACAAGCCCTTGGCCGGCTTCTTGGTGGGGTTGCGGATTTCGTGCGCTTGATCGACCGCATAACGCGCCGTGTCGCCCGGCGTGAGCCGCGTGCTCACACCGTTGGTGCTGACCTGCATTTCGCCCTCCAACACCGTGAGGTGTTCCTTGGAGCCCGGCTCGTGCGCTTCTGAGGCCAAGGCGCCCTGGGGCTGGATCACCAACTCGTACCACTCAAACACACCGGCCAATTCGATCGGCCCGAGGATGCGCAACTCGCACCGCCCGTCGGGGCTTCGCATCGAGGGTGTGGCGTGGGCGGCCACGGTGGTGAGCGGGGGCGATGGGGGTTTGTCACCGCCGAGCAAGTCGGCCATCGAAACACCCAGCGCATTGGCCAGACGCCACACCACGGCCACCGTGGGGTTGGCTTGGTTGCGCTCGATTTGCGAGAGCATGGACTTGGAGACACCCGCTTGTCTTGACAGCTCGTCCAACGACAAAGCCTTGGCTTGACGCAAGCTCGCCAAGGTTTGCCCGACTTTGGGCGGCGCTGCGCTGGGGGTGCGGGGCTGGTTCATGGGGCGGTCCATTCAAAAAAGACAAGCCAAGGGCTTGACGAACGTCGATTTGTTCGAGATACTGCGTTTATGTTCAATATATCGAATTTATTTAATATCAGTGAACGAATCCAATGAACCCGATCATCTCACAAGCTGCCAGGCCTGCCCACCATGAACACACCGACCGATTTTTTGGCCCACGTCCAAGCCGAACTGCAGGGCTTGAAACACGAGGGCTTGATCAAGAGCGAACGCATCCTCACCAGCCACCAAGGCGCTGAGGTCACCACGGCCGATGGCCGCCAGGTCATCAACCTGTGCGCCAACAACTACCTCGGGCTCTCCAGCCACCCCGCCGTGATCGAGGCCGCGCACGAAGCCTTGCGCACCCACGGTTATGGCCTGAGTTCGGTGCGCTTCATTTGCGGCACACAAGACTTGCACAAAACCTTGGAAAGCCGCCTGGCCCGCTTCTTGGGGACCGAAGACGCCATCCTCTACGCGGCCGCCTTCGACGCCAACGGCGGATTGTTTGAGCCCCTCTTGGGTGAGGCCGACGCCATCATCAGCGACGAGCTCAACCACGCCTCCATCATCGACGGCATCCGCCTGTGCAAGGCCCAGCGCTGGCGCTACCAACACAACCAGATGGCCGACCTGGAGCGTTGCCTGCAAGAGGCCGACGCCAAAGGCGCGCGCTTCAAGCTGGTGTTCACCGACGGTGTGTTTTCCATGGACGGCACGGTCGCGCAGCTGGACCAGATCCGCGCCCTGTGCGACCGCTACGGCGCGCTCTTGGGCATCGACGAATGCCACGCCTCCGGCTTCATGGGCAAGACCGGCCGCGGCACGCACGAACACCGGGGGGTGTTCGGCCAAGTCGACCTCATCACCGGCACCTTGGGCAAGGCTTTGGGCGGGGCTTCGGGGGGCTTCACGGCCGGACGCAAAGAGGTCATTGAGCTGCTGCGCCAGCGCTCGCGCCCGTATTTGTTTTCCAACACCGTGGCGCCCAGCATCGTGGGGGCGTCCATCGCCGTGCTCGACTTGCTGGAGGGCTCCACCGCGCTGCGCGACAAGCTCGAAGACAACACCCGCTACTTCCGCCAAGCCATTCAGGCCGCGGGTTTTGAGATCAAGCCGGGCAACCACCCCATCGTGCCCATCATGGTCTACGACGCGGTCAAGGCCCAGCGGCTCAGCGCCCGGCTGTTGGAGCTCGGTGTGTATGCCGTGGGTTTCTTTTTTCCCGTGGTGCCCAAGGGGCAGGCCCGCATCCGTTGCCAGATGAGCGCCGCACACGAGCGCCACCACTTGGAGCGCGCCGTGGCCGTCTTCACACAAGCTGGGCGCGAGCTGGGCTTGATTGCTTGAGGAGCCGCACGCATGAGCCACCCACGCATCCTCATCATCGGCGCCAATGGCCAGATCGGCACGGAGTTGGCCGAAACCTTGGCGCAACGCTGGGGCCCGCAGGCCGTGATCACCAGCGACGTTTCGCCCACAGGCCGCGTGCCCTCGCTGCAGCACGAGACCTTGGACGTGACCGACATGCCCGCTTTGACGGCCGTGGTCGAGCGCCACCACATCACCCAGATTTACCACTTGGCCGCCGCGCTCTCAGCGCGGGGCGAGCAACACCCGATGTGGGCTTGGGACCTGAACACGAAGGGCTTGTTGAATGTGCTGGAAATCGCCCGCAGCCACCACCTCGACCGCGTGTTTTGGCCCAGCTCCATCGCGGCCTTCGGGCCCACCACGCCCCGCGACGGCACACCCCAAAAAACCATCATGGAGCCGAGCACGGTGTACGGCATCTCCAAGTTGGCCGGGGAGGGCTGGTGCAACTGGTACCACCGCATGTACGGCGTGGATGTGCGTTCGCTGCGTTACCCCGGCCTGATCAGTTGGAAGACGCCGCCCGGCGGCGGCACCACCGACTACGCGGTCGAAATCTTTCACGCCGCGCTCAAAGAACGCCGCTACACCAGCTTCCTCGGGCCCGAGACCGCTTTGCCCATGATGTACATGGACGACGCCATCCGCGCCACCTTGGCCTTGATGGACGCGCCGGCCGACGCGATCCAAGAGCGCACCTCCTACAACTTGGCGGGCATCAGCTTCAACCCCACCCAAATTGCCCAAGCCATCGCCGCGGAGTTGCCTGGCTTTGAGATCGACTTCGCACCCGATTTTAGACAAGCCATTGCCGACTCATGGCCACGGTCCATCGACGAAAGTGCCGCGCAGCGCGATTGGGCTTGGTCACAGCGCTTTGACCTTCAGTCCATGGTGCACGAGATGTTGACCCAACTCTCCGCCACGGCGCAGCCGCACTGAGCCAACCCAACGGTCAGCGCCTCACTGCGCGTACCCAGGCGATTCCTCATCGAGGATGGCCTTGATTTCCCGCAGGTGCGCTTCGGCGAAGCCGGGGTAGGCCTCCCATTCTTGGGCGGTTTTCTCGGCAATGGCGTCGGGCAGCACCCGCAGGGCTTGGCCGGTTTGCAGGGCGCGGATGTAGGTCTCGGCGGCGCGCTCGAAGTAGTACAGCCGGTTGAAGGCCTCGGCCACGGTCGCCCCGATCACCAGCACACCATGGTTGCCCATCACCAAGGTGGTGATCTTGGGGTCGGCCAGCATGGAAGCACAACGCGCACCTTCTTCGGCAAAGGCCATGCCGCCGTAGTGATCGTCCACCGCATGCCGGCCAAAGAACATGGCGGTGTTTTGGTCAATCGCGGGTAGGCGGCTGTCGGCCAAGCTGGCCAGCACGGTGGCGTGCATGGAATGGATGTGCAACACGCAGCGCGCATGGGGCAGGGCGCGGTGGATGCTGCCGTGCAAGCCCCACGCGGTGGGGTCTGGCGCATCGGGCCGTTGCATCGTGGCCGGGTCATGCGCGTCGATCTCCACCAAGCTCGACGCGGTGATGCGGCTGAAGTGACGCCCGTTGGGGTTGATCAGGAAGCGCGACCCCTCGGCGTTCACCGCCAAGGAAAAATGGTTGGCCACCGCTTCGTGCATGTTCAGCCGCGCGGCCCAGCGAAAGGCGGCGGCCATGTCCAGGCGCTCGGTCCCATGCGACACAGCGGGGGAGAGATTGGGGGCAGGGGCGTTCATGGGGCATCTCCTTTAGAAGGGATTGTCCCATCATCGGCAGGCATCGGGCGCCGCCAGTTGGGGCGTCTTTGGGGTCTCGGTGAGTCCAAGGCCAGCACCATAATCGCTGCCAAAACGTTGATTTTCTATCCGACTAACAAAGTCGCACCCATGAGAAAAGTCCGTCTTGATGCCATTGATATTCGTATTCGTGGCGCTATTCATCAGCACGGTCAAATAAATTGGCAGATTTGGTGATGGATCGACTGGGTGACTTCACGCACGTGAACCTCACCGTCACCCTCAAGCACCAACGAAAAATCGACATTGATCGATTTGAAAAGCACGTTCGCACCGTCGATGGAATCCCGAATGCTGGGTGACGGGTGGGGACATTGATTATGTTTCGCAAATGTTCACGCCGACCCTCAATGTGCTTCAGAGTTTGATGGACACCTTGCTGGCGGCTGACATTGGCATCGACTGCTACATGACCTGCATCATCACCCGCCAAGTCAAACAACAGTGGTCCAATTTGCCCCAATTGATCGCCAAAACGAGGTGACATCCCAGAAGCGACTGGACGGCCTGTTTGGCCTAGGCACCCCCCTATTTCAGCCCGTTTTCGGGTGCACACCCCACCTATACTTTTGCCACGTTGACCACCACAGGGCTTGGCCAACACCACACGGCGGCGGGTGCTGCCAAAAGCAAAGGCAAACGGCATGGCGCAGTTACACAATTTGTGGTTCGGCACAAATCCGAAAATCACCATATTTCGACGCCACGGTTCGATGGGGCGCACAAGCCTTCTCGGTCTATAACCACATGCAGATTACGCGGGATTTTGGCGACCCCGAACAGAATTTCTGGAACCTCGCGCACGGGTTGGTTGAGTGAGTTGGGCTGTGAAATCTACTTGCGCGATGGTACCCGTGGTGACGAACTGTGGAGGAATGTCATGGCGGCGGGCGCGCCCTTGGGTTTGAAGCCCGGGCACACCTCCAGCATTCGACGCATCTAAGACAGCATGCTGTCTCATGACTCTGATGCCGATGCCAACCCCAACCCCTTCGAGTTGGACGTGGATCACTTGATGAACTTGGACATGGCCGCAGATTTCTTGGGTAAAGCCGCCTTGCGCCGCATCCGCGATGAGGGCGTGTGCCGCAAGCAAGTGGGACTGACGGCCCCACTGCAAGGTCTCAACGCCACTTCTTGGTCCATCATCCAAGGCACTCAAAACGAAGGTAAAGTGACATCGGCCGTGTACTCTCAACGTCTTAAGAAAAACATTGCCTTGGCCATCTTGTCGGTCGATTGCACAGCCTTAGGGACAGAGTTGGACGTGAACATGCCCACCGCCCGGTACGGGCCAGGGTGGTGGAACGCCCCTTCTTTGACCCAAAGAAAAGCATCACGACAGCGGCCAAACCCAGGGCTTAAGCCAGCCGTTTTACCTGTTGATCAGCCTCACAAGGAGAAGCGTCATGTCGACCCAAGAGTTGTTACTGCAATCGCTGGACGAAGAGGGCGTGTGGCGCCTGACCTTGAACGACCCACAACACCGCAATGCGCTGTCCGAAGCCATGTTGCTGCAATTGGACGCCGCCATCGCCCAAGCGGGGGACAACCCCCAGGTTCGCGTGGTGGTGTTGGCGGCCAACGGCCCCGCTTTTTGCGCGGGGCACAACCTCAAGGAAATGACGGCGGGCCGCCAGGCCGAGGATGGCGGTCGGGCCTACTTCACCCACATCATGCAGCTGTGTGCCAGCGTCATGCAGTCCATCGTGCATTGCCCAAAGCCCGTGCTGGCCGAGGTGGCGGGCATTGCCACGGCGGCGGGTTGTCAGTTGGTGGCGAGCTGCGACCTGGCCTTCGCCGCGGATTCGGCCCAGTTCAGCACCCCCGGCGTTCACATCGGCTTGTTTTGTTCTACACCGATGGTGGCCTTGTCGCGCAATGTGTCCAACAAGCACGCCATGGAAATGCTGCTCAGCGGTGACATGGTCTCAGCGCAACGGGCCGCTGACATGGGCTTGATCAACCGTGCGGTGGCGCCCGAGTCCTTGCGTGAAACGACCATGGCCATGGCGCGCCAAATAGCCAGCAAATCCAGCCTGACCTTGGCCATCGGCAAGCGGGCCTTTTATGAGCAAGGCGAGATGACGTTGGCGCAAGCGTACGAACACGCTTCGCGCGTGATGGTGAACAACATGCTCACCCTCGACGCGCAAGAAGGCATCCAGGCCTTTATTCAAAAACGCTCAGCCCAGTGGCAGGACCGCTGAACCATGACCCACTTCTACAACACGGGGCTCGATCGCTGCGAGGCCAATTTCCAGCCCCTCACGCCTTTGCGTTTTTTGGAGCGCGCCGCGAGCACTTTTCCAGATCACACCGCGGTGATCCACGGCGAGTTGCGCCACTCGTATGCGGCGTTTTACGCGCGCTCACGCCAGTTGGCCTCGGCCCTTCAACAGCTGGGCATGCAGCGCGGCGACACGGTGTCGGTCCTGTTGGCGAACACGCCGGCGATGTTGGAGTGCCACTATGGTGTGCCCATGTGTGGTGCGGTGCTGCACTCGATCAACACGCGTTTGGACGCGGCTATGGTGGCCTTCCAACTCGATCATGCGCAAGCCAAAGTGGTCATCGTCGACCGCGAATTCATGCCCTTGCTGCGAGCGGCCTTGGCCCTGTGCAGCGTCGCACCACACATCATTCGCTACGACGATCCCCAATACCTGCAAGCGCCCAGTGAGCCTTCGCCAGACGTCACCGATTACGAGGCTTTCTTGGCACGGGGCGACGCCGATTTTGCGTGGCTGATGCCGCTCGACGAGTGGGACGCCATCTCCATCAACTACACCTCGGGCACCACCGGTGACCCCAAAGGGGTGGTGTCGCACCACCGTGGCGCGTATTTGCTGGCACAAGGCAACGCGCTCACCACGTCCATGGGCAAGCATGCGGTGTATTTGTGGACGCTGCCCATGTTCCACTGCAACGGCTGGTGTTTTCCTTGGACGATGTCGGTGCTGGCCGGGACACACGTGTGTTTGCGCCAGGTGCGCGCAGTGCCCATTTGGCAAGCACTGGAGCAGCATGCGGTGACGCACCTGTGTGGGGCCCCGATTGTGATGTCTTTGATCTTGGCCACGGCGCAAGCCGATCAGCGCGAGCTCAAGCAGCCTGTGCAGTTCTTCACCGCCGCCGCACCACCCCCCGAAAAGGTCTTGGCCGACATGAAGGCGGCGGGTTTTGAGGTCACCCATTTGTACGGCCTGACCGAAACCTATGGCCCCGCGGTGGTGAACGACTGGCACGCGGCCTGGTCGGACTTGCCCTTGGCTGAGCAAGCGGCTTTGAAGTCGCGCCAAGGGGTGCGCTATTTGCCCTTGGAGCAGCTCGATGTGTTGGACCCCGAGACCTTACAGCCCGTGCCACACGATGGCCAAACCTTGGGCGAGGTGATGTTTCGCGGCAATGTGGTCATGAAGGGCTATTTCCGCAACGCCGCCGCCACCCAAAAAGCCTTTGCCGGCGGCTGGTTCCATTCGGGCGATTTGGCCGTGATGCACCCCGACGGTTACCTGCAGCTCAAAGACCGATCCAAAGACATCATCATCTCTGGCGGTGAAAACATTTCTTCGATTGAAGTGGAGGAGGCGCTCTACCGGCACCCGGCTGTGGCCGGTGTGGCGGTGGTGGCCCAAGCCGACGACAAGTGGGGCGAAACGCCTTGTGCCTTCGTGGAGTTGGTGGCGGGCGCGAGCGCCAGCGAAGCCGAATTGATCGCGTGGTGCAAGCAGCAACTCGCCAGCTACAAAGTGCCGCGCACGGTGGTGTTTGAGACGCTGCCGCGCACCTCCACCGGCAAGTTGCAAAAGTTCGTGTTGCGCGAGCGGCTGCGCCAGCGACTGCGCTGAGGGAGTGTTGCGAACGCCGATCAGCTTATGGCGCACCTCGCTGAGCAGTTCTTGAAAACCCACCGACTCGTGGGCCAGTTGCCGCTTCAAAGAACGCTTGCTGATGTCCAAACGCTTGGCTACGACGTAAACCACCAAGCCCTCTTGCAGCAGCCGCTTGGCCGTTTCTTTGCCCATGCCGGACGATGCGCCGGTGACGAGGGCCACCTGTGGTTTGGGGAATGTGGATGACATGAAAAACTCCGTTCGTGCTTGTGTTGCGAATGGCGTGATGGTCGCCGCTGGGGCGCGAATCGTCTCCATCGGATCGCGCCAATGTGCATGCCGAAGACGCCAGGCAACCAGGGTTGATGTTCAATCAAGGCACATATCAACAGCGCGCTGACATAATCAAAAACTGGACTTCACACGCTTGTGATCACCTTTCAATTGAGAAAATCATGCCCATGAACAGAATCGTTTCTACAGACGTGTTGGTGATTGGTGGTGGAAGCGCTGGCTTTGCGGCCGCCCATGCTGCGGCCAGCAGCGGTGCTCGGGTCAGGCTTTTGGAGGGAACCAGCAAGATCGGTGGTGTGATGGCCTTTTGCCCTGGTATGCCTTGGGGTGGTGGGTTTCCAGTGGGCAGGACCATCGGTGGGCTATTTGAGACCTTGACCGAGCGGCTGCGGCAGATGCACCCCCCCATGGCAAGAATCCGTCCCAGCATGCTCGAAAACTTTGGGGCTGAGGTGATTTATGACCACGAAGCGGCCGTCTTTTTGATGTTCCAAATGCTCGAGGACGTTGGGGTGGAGCTGCACTTGGGGGCCTATGCCGGTGCACCCGTGATGGAGGGTCAACGACTGAGCGCAGTGAAGTGTTTTGACCGATCAGGACCGTTCACGATCAAAACCGGTATGGTGATTGACTGTTCGGGGGATGGTGACATCTCAGCAAAGGCTGGAGTGCCATACACCTTGGGGGACGGACAAGGAAACATGATGGGCGTGACCTTGTCTTTTTCCATGCTCAACGCACCGTGGGACCAGGTGTTTTCTAACGATGACCCTTACTTCAAAGACCATGCCGCAGCAGGCATTGCGGCCGGGCGCCTGCACCCCGATTTGGCCAAGATTTATCTGATGCCAGCGTTTCATCCAGACACTGTTTTCTGCAACTCAGTCCACATCCGCGGCGTCAACGGCACCGATCCACAGCAAGTGGCTCGTGCCACTCAGGAAGGGCGGCGGCGTTGCTTTGCATTGGCTCAATTTTTGGTTGACTGCGTGCCAGGCTTCTCTCAAGCCAGACTCAGTGGATTGGGGCCAACCGTGGGTGTCCGGGAAACCCGCCGATTGGAAGCGATGCACCGAATCGGTTCACAAGAGCTGTCCTCGGCGACCAAGTTTTCTGATGGGATCGTCTGTTGCGACAACCCGATTGATGATGTGATGCGTGGCGATTCGGCCATGACCCACGATGCCGCTGTGGCCCAAGGCGATTACTACACCATTCCGTTCCGATCGTTGGTACCACAACAGGTGAAGAACCTGATGTTCGCTGGCCGACTGGTTTGTGCTGATCCAGCAGCGTTTGCCTCTGTTCGCGGTATGCCGCAATGCATGGCCATGGGTGAGGCCGTAGGCGTGGCCGCGGTCATGGCTTTGAACGATGGGGTCGGTGTGCAATCCCTTGAACCTTCGCGGGTGGTCCATGCCTTGGTTGCGCGAGGTTTGAGGGGCATTGGCTCAGAAAGCCTGATGGAGCAGCCGCTTGCCGAGATTTGATGGATTGCGCAGCTTGCAGATCGACCCGGTGAATTTTGGTGTGAGATCGGTATGACATACTCGTTTCATGCGATATCAATACTCAAGCAGCCCATCAAATACCGCCTCTAGCACAAAGTTGCCAAGGTTCATTGGTCGATTCATGGGTCTGGGCACATGAGCCGCCGCGTCCTCATCACCGCAGGGGCAAACGGCATTGGTTTGGTGATGGCGCGCGCCTTTGCCGCCGACGGCTACCGGGTATGGGTGACCGACGTGGATGCCAGTCAGATCGCGTCCTTGCCGCCGGGCATCCAAGGCTCGGTGGCCAACGCCGCGGATGAGTCGGCGATGGTGGCGGTGTTCGCTGAGCTGCGTGCGGCATGGGGTGGGCTGGATGTCTTGTGTGCGAATGCGGGCATCAAAGGACCCACCGCGGCGATTGAGGACATGGCGCTGCAGGAGTGGCAACAATGCCTGCAGGTCAACTTGGACGGTGCGATGCTGGCGGCCAAGCACGCCGCTCTTTTGATGAAGCCGGCCGGGTCAGGGGTGATGATCTTCACCTCATCAACCTCAGGCCTGTACGGCACGCCCTTTCGAGCGCCCTATGTGGCGGCGAAATGGGGTGTGATTGGTTTGATGAAAACCGTGGCGATGGAGCTGGGCCCTCACGGCATTCGCGCCAATGCGATCTGTCCTGGCTCGGTCAACGGTCCGCGCATCGATCGGGTGATCGACGCCGAGGCAGCAGCCAAAGGCATGACACCCGACGCCGTTCGTCAAGGTTATGCCTCGGGTACGGCCCTCAAACGGCTGTCCGACCCCGAGGACGTCGCCGACCTGGCCCTGTTCCTCGCCTCGGACCGCTCACGCATGGTCTCGGGCCAGGCCTTGGCGGTCGATGGCATGACGTACAACGTCGATCCTTGACCCCAGCGCCTGACCTTTTGCATCAGGAATTGGTTCTGGTCACCGATGGCCCATCGCAAGCTAGCTCGCGACGACAAAATGCCGTGCAATGCCATACACATAAAGCATGGCATACAGCATGTTGATGTATTTCAACTGTCGTTCGTTGTGCAGCCAACCGCAATACATCCAGATGATGCAAAAGGGCAGGCTCAACATCATGGCGACCAGCTGCCATCCTTGGACCAAACAAACCGTACTGGCAACGCCCAGCAACACGGCGGCCCACTTCATTTGCTGTTCGTAAATAGAAAAACGCATTAAAAACATATCATTGACAGTTCAATTTATGCTCGCAGTTGACCCTGCGATTAACCCATTGATATTACATCAATAAAGGGTTCGTAAAGCGGCCCATTTGTGGTGTTTGCCCTTTCGGTTATTCGCCAGCCCGAGCCAACAAGTTATCCAGCGCCAGCTTCAATGCAGCGGTGTCGGCGGGCAGGTGAACCGTGTTCACGGCCACGCCTTGGGGCGAGAACAGCACCACCGAGCCGTTGTCCAAACCAAACTGGCGCCCAAAAGCCTGGCCCTTCGGTGCGCCCAAGGGGGCGACCAAAAAGGCGATGCGATCGGCATATTGGTCACGCAAGTCGTCCATCATGCCCATGACCGCCATGCCCCCCATGGATTGGATGTCGTAGGCCAGCACCATGGCGGCTTGTCCTTGCCCGATGCGGCTCAGGTCGGTCGAGTAGGGGCTGCGCGGCAGCTGGCTCCAAACCAGCGCCAAAACGCCGGTGGTGATGGCCAAGTAAATCAGCCATTTGCGCAGGCGCGGAAATCCCTGTGTTGGCACGTTGGTCATGGTGGTCGATCTCTAGCAAAACGGGGGCCGGCGCTCGGGTGGTCAGCCTTGGCCCGATGGGGTCAAGGGTTAATACAGGATGGAACCTACAATCGATGAAAGCATCGGATATCGAAACACGCAGGTTTGTTCGTTTGACTCAATACCCGGGGTATTGTTTCATGACTCACCGATACCCCACCCATTTTGATGACTGACCCTGTGTTGACCCCCACACTTTCGGTTCACGACCTCGCTTGCGAACGCAGCGAGCGGCTGCTGTTCAAGGGTCTGAATTTTGGCCTGAGCGATGCACAACTGCTGCTGGTGCAGGGGGGCAACGGCCAGGGCAAAACCAGTTTGCTGCGCTTGTTGACCGGTCTGGGCCGGCCAGACGAGGGTGAGGTGCGTTGGCGCGGCGAGCCCATCTCGCGGTGCCGAGACCGCTACCACCGAGAAATGGCCTACTTGGGCCACGCCAACGGCATCAAAGACGACCTCAATCCGGTCGAAAACCTGCGTTTCCATGGGGCTTTGCACGGGCGGGCCTTTGAGCGCGGCCCAGCAGTGGCCACGCTCAAGCGCTTGGGCCTATCGCGCTGCCTCGATTTGCCTTGCCGCACTTTGTCGTTCGGGCAGCGCCGCCGGGTGGCTTTGACGGCTTTGCTGCTCGCTCAGGCCCATCTCTGGATACTGGACGAGCCCCTCACGGGTCTGGATGTGCACGCCATCGCCTTGGTGGAGGGGCTGATCCGTGAACACCTGAGCGCCGGCGGCATGGTGGTGGCCACCACCCACCAGGTGATGAGCCTGGCAGGCGTCGATGTGCTGGGTTTGGTGGTGGGCCCATCGGCCGCGCCGCCCGTCAACCCGCCAGAAAGACACTGAGATGGGTTTGTTTTTTTGGAGCGTTCTGTTGCGCGACCTGACCCTGGCGGGTCGGCGTCGCAGCGATTGGCTGATCGCGGTGTTTTTCTTTGTCATGGTCTCCAGCCTGTTCCCGCTGGGCGTGGGGCCCGAGCCCGAGTTGCTGCAGCGCATTGGGCCGGGCGTCTTGTGGGTAGCGGCGACCTTGGCTTCTTTGCTGTCTTTGTCGCGTTTGTTTGAAGACGACCACCGCGACGGCAGCTTGGAGCAGATGGTGCTCTCGCCCGCGTCCACCGTGCTGTTGGTGCTGGGCAAGGCCACGGCGCATTGGCTGATTTATGGCATTCCGCTGCTGCTGATCGCCCCGGTGCTGGGCATACAGTTCAACCTCACGAATGACGCCATTGCCGTGTTGGTGTTTTCATTGCTCTTGGGCACGCCCATCTTGTCTTTGTTGGGCGCTGCCGGTGCGGCGCTGACGCTGGGTTTGCGCGGCGGCGGCGTGTTGCTGACCCTGTTGATTTTGCCGCTGTACATCCCGGCCCTGATTTTTGGCGCGGGTGCGGTGGACGGCGTGATGGCGGGCACCGGTGCCGAGGCGCACCTGTCTTTGCTGGGGGCTTTTTTGTTGGTGTCCTTGTTGGTTGCGCCTTGGATCGCAGCCGCTTCCTTGAGAGTGTCTTTGGAATGAAATTTTTTCACTTCGCATCCCCCTTCACCTTCTACCACTTGGCGGGCAAGGCCACACCTTGGTTCGCGTGGACGGCGGCCATTCTGACGGTGGTGGGTTTGTACATTGGGTTTTTTGTGGCGCCCACCGACTTCCAGCAAGGTGAGGCCTACCGCATCATCTTCATTCACGTGCCCGCGGCTTGGATGGGCATGCTGATTTACTTGGCCATGGCGTTTTGGGGGGCCATCGGTTTGGCGTTCAATGCGCGCCTGCCGTTCTTGATGATGCGCGCCTTGGTGCCCACCGGCGCCATGTTCACCTTTGTGGCACTGTGGACGGGTGCGGTCTGGGGCAAACCCATGTGGGGCACTTGGTGGGTTTGGGACGCGCGCCTGACCTCGACCTTGATTTTGCTGTTCCTCTACATCGGGACCGTGGCGCTGTGGTCCGCGATCGACGACGTCAAACGCAGCGACCGCGCGGGGGCTTTGTTGACCTTGATTGGCGTGATCAATGTGCCCATCATCTATTTTTCCGTGATCTGGTGGAACACCCTGCACCAGGGTTCTTCGGTGGGCTTCACACACGCGCCCAAAATGGCCGCTACCATGCTGCAAGGCATGATGACCATGACCTTTGCCGCCTGGGCTTACGCCATCGCGGTGACCTTGGTGAGGGTGCGACGCCTGATTTTGGAGCGCGAGCGCAAAACCGAGTGGGTCAACAACATCTTGAGTGAGGGTTCTTGATATGGAATGGGCCAGCTGGTCTGATTTTTGGAACATGGGTGGGCGTGCCTTCTTCGTCTGGAGCGCCTTTGGCGTCACCGCGATGTGCGTGCTGATCGAAGTCGTATGGTTGCGTCGATCGGTCGCGCTGTCCCGCCAACGACTCGCGCGCATGCAGCAATGGGATGCGTCACCAGAGGAAACACAGCCATGAAGTCTCGCTACAAGAAACTCTCCATCATCGCGGTGGCCTTGTTGGGCTTGGGCGGTGCCGCGGCCTTGGTGCTCAACGCTTTTCAATCCAACTTGGTGTTCTTTTTTTCGCCGACCGAGGTTCATCAGGGCAAAGCGCCAGGTGATCGGGTTTTTCGCATCGGCGGTTTGGTGAAAGAAGGCAGTGTCCAACGCGAACCTGATGGGCTGACCACCCGTTTTATCGTGACGGATACCGTGCAGGTGATCCCCGCCGTTTACACCGGCATCCTGCCGGATTTGTTCGCTGAGGGCAAAGGCGTGGTGGCCGATGGCAAGCTGGGCCCGGACGGGCTGTTCACCGCCAACCGGGTGCTGGCCAAGCACGACGAAAACTACATGCCACCGGAAGCCGCCCAAGCCTTGGAGCAGGCCAAGAATGCCGGCAAAACCTTGAAGTCGTATTGACGCGCTCAGCGCACACGCGGCCCTTATAGAAAGTTGTTCATGATCCCCGAAATTGGCACCCTTGCTCTTATTTTGGCCTTGTTGCTGGCCCTGACCCAGGCGGTGCTGCCGCTGGTGGGGGCACAGCGTGGCAACCTGACTTGGATGTCGTTGGCGCGTCCAGCGGCCTTTGGTCAGTTCACTTTCGTCCTGATCGCTTATCTGTGCTTGGCCTATTCGTTTTTGACCAACGACTTCACGGTCATCAACGTGGCCCGCAATTCCTATTCCAACTTGCCGGCCTTTTATCAACTGACCGCGACCTGGGGCTCGCACGAGGGCTCGCTGCTGTTTTGGTCGCTCATCTTGGCCGTCTGGACCTGCGCGGTGGCCATCTTCTCGCGCACCCTGCCCGAAGAAATGGTGGCGCGCGTGCTCGGTGTCTTGGGCCTGATCTCGGTCGGTTTCTTGTCCATGCTGCTGATCACCTCCAGCCCGTTTTTGCGCCAGTTTCCTGGCCCTGCCGATGGCAGTGACCTGAACCCCTTGCTGCAGGACTGGGGCATGATCATCCACCCACCCATGCTCTACATGGGCTATGTGGGCTTTGCAGTGGCCTTTGCTTTTGCGGTGGCGGCCTTGTTGTCGGGGCGACTGGACGCGGCATGGGCGCGTTGGTCGCGGCCTTGGGCCACGGTGGCCTGGGCGTTCCTCAGCTTGGGTGTGGCGCTGGGCAGTTGGTGGGCTTACCGCGAACTGGGCTGGGGCGGCTGGTGGTTCTGGGACCCGGTGGAAAACGCGTCCTTCATGCCTTGGTTGGCGGGTACCGCTTTGATCCACTCCTTGGCGGTGGCGGAAAAACGCGGCGCCTTCAAGGCCTGGACCGTGCTGTTGGCGCTCATGACCTTCTCGCTCTCGCTGCTGGGCACTTTCTTGGTGCGATCGGGCGTGCTGTCGTCGGTGCACGCGTTCGCCGTTGACCCGCAGCGTGGCGCTTTCATTTTGGGTTTCATGCTGGTGGTGGTGGGCGGATCGTTGGCCCTGTTCGCTTGGCGTGCGCCGCGCATGGTGGCCGGTGGTGCCTTCACTTGGTTTTCGCGCGAATCGATGCTCTTGGCCAACAACGTCATGATGGTGGCCTCGGTCGCGGCCGTGCTGTTGGGCACGCTGTACCCGCTGTTCATTGATGCCTTGGGCTTGGGCAAGCTCTCGGTGGGCCCGCCTTACTTCAATGCGGTGTTCGTGCCATTGATCACGCCAGCGCTGTTCTTGATGGGCGTGGGCCCCTTGATGCGCTGGAAGGGCGACGAGGTGCCCGACCTGGTGCAAAGGCTCAAATGGGCGCTGGCGATTGCCGTGGCCACGGGCTTGTTGCTGCCGCTGACCCTGGAGGGCTACAAGCCTTGGGCCGTGCTGGGCTTGGGCCTGTCGGCTTGGATCGTGCTGACGTTGCTGATCGCTTTTCGTGAGCGCGTCAAAAGCGTCAACCAACTGTTCACCTTGCCGCGCGCTTTTTGGGGCATGCATTTGGCCCACTTGGGTTTGGCCATTGGTGTGGCGGGCATCACCATGGTGGTCAACTACGAACAAGAACTCGACGTGCGCATGAACGTTGGCGACCAAGCGCAGATCGCTGGTTACACCTTGACCTTCAAGGGCACCGAAAACTACGCCGGTCCCAATTACGAGGCCACCCGTGGCACCGTCGTGGTGTCCAAGAATGGCGTGGATCGGTTCACGCTCTACCCGGCCAAGCGCGTGTACAACCGATCGGGCTCGGTGATGACCGAGGCCTCGGTTCGCCCCAGTTTGACCAGTGACCTTTACGTGTCGCTGGGCGAGCCCTTGAACAACGAGCTCACCAGTTGGGCGGTGCGCCTGTACCACAAGCCCTTCATCAACTGGCTGTGGTTGGGTGCTTTCTTCATGGTCGTGGGGGGCTTCTTGGCCGCGTCGGATCGGCGCTACCGCATCGGCGCCAAGGTGCGCGTGCCCGCCGCGGCCGCGAACACCCAAGGAGCTTGACCCATGAAAAGGTGGCTTCCGCTGGTTTTTTTCTGCGTGTTGGTGGGCTTCTTCGCCAAGGGTTTGTTCCTCAATCCCCGCGAAGTGCCTTCGCCCTTCATCGGCAAGGCCGCGCCCGTGTTCACCTTGCCCATGGTTGGCCAGGCCGATAAGGCCTTCAGCACCGCCGACATGAAGGGCCAGGTGTGGCTGCTCAATGTCTGGGCGCCCTGGTGCGTGTCCTGCAAAGTCGAACACCAATTGCTGATGGCCTTGGCCGAGAGCCAAAAAGCGCCGCCCATCGTGGGGCTCAACTGGAAAGACAAGAGCCGCGATGCCGAGCGCTTGCTCATCCAAACCGGCAACCCCTATGTGGCCGTGCCCGACGACCTGTCTGGGCGGGTGGGGATCGACTGGGGGGTGACCGGTACCCCAGAGACCTACCTGATTGACCAGTCGGGCACCGTGCGGCTCAAACACGTGGGTCCTATTGATGTCGATGTTTGGCGCAACAAATTCGTACCTAAACTCAAGGAGTTGGGCGCATGACGGTCCGTTTTATGAAGCATGTGTCCGTGGCCGTGGTGCTGGCCGTCTCTGTGGTCTTGCCTGTGTGGGCCAACCCGACCCCGCAGCCAGACCCCGCTGCGGCACCGAGCGCGCAGCCGTTGTTTGCCGATGCGGCGATTGAGTCGCGCCTCATGCTGCTGTCGCGCGAGTTGCGTTGCGTGGTCTGCCAAAACGAAGCTTTGTCCGAGTCCCCAGCCGAGTTGGCGGGTGACATGCGCCAAGAGATTCGCGAATTGATGAAGGCGGGCAAGACCGACCAAGAGGTGCTGGATTTCCTGACCTCGCGCTACGGCGACTTTGTGTTGTTCCGTCCCCCCTTCAAACCCTTGACCTATCTGTTGTGGGTGGGTCCGTTTGTGTTTTTGGGTTTCGGTGTGTTGATTTGGTTCATGGCCCTGCGCGCGCGCCGCACCTTCAAAAGTGCGCCGGTTTCCCATGAACAGATCGCCGCTGCGGCCCGCCTGCTAGAAGAAAAACCATGAATGTGTTTTGGTCCGTCACCCTGTTTTGGGCCGCTGCAGCGGCCGCTATCGCCCTCGCTCTGGCGTTTGTGTTGCCATTCCTGATGCGAAGCAGCCCTGTGGAGCGCAGACAAGCCGCCCGCAGGGACATTAACTTGGCCGTATATCGCGACCAGATGAAAGACCTCAACAACGAGCTGTCCAACACCCAGTTGACACCCGAGCAATTCTTGGCCAGCAAGCTTGAGCTGGAAACCCGCGCCGCAGAGGATGCCTTGGCACACGAAGACCGAGCGGCCGTCCCAGTGGCCAGCCGCCGCCTTGGGTTTACCTTGGCCGCGGTCTTGCCCGCTGCGGCCATTGGTTTGTACGCTTGGCTGGGCAACCCCGGTGCATTGATCGCCACGGGTGGCGAACCCAACAACCCAGCGCTCGCCGCGCAGCCCAGCGAGGCGGATGTCTTGAAAATGATTCAGTCCATCGAGGCCCGTGCTCAGGCCAACCCGGCCGATAGCGAGGTTTGGGAAGCGCTGGCCAACGCCAATGCCATGATGGGGCGCTGGCCAGAGTCCCTGCTGGCCTACCAAAAGACCTTTGAACTGTCGCCCACCAAACCCTCTGTGCTCAGTGGGTATGCCGAGGCCTTGGCGATGACCAACGACATGGTGTTGACAGGTAAACCGATCGAGATGGTCAACCAGGCCCTTCAGTCCGATCCCAACGACATCAAGGCACTGGAATTGGCCGGCATCTTCGCCTTCCAAAATGAAAAATATGCCCAGTCGGTGGTGTTGCTGGACCGACTCCAGCGCTTGATGACACCCGATATGCCCTATGCCCAAGAGATATTGAAGATGCGCAACGAGGCCCAGCGCTTGGCTGAGTTGAGCGGCGCCGCCCCGTCAGCGAATGCAGGCCCAGCAGCCACTGCGACAAGTCAGGCCAGCGTCTCGGGCAGTGTGGACGTTGCGACGGCGCTCCGCTCCCGCGTGGGCGCGCAGAGCACGGTGTATTTGATCGCACGTGCAGGAGAAAGCGGCCCACCGTTGGCCGCGACCCGCGTGGCAGTGGGTCCATTTCCGCTGCAATTTCGTTTGGACAACTCCATGGCCATGAACGCGGGCAATACGCTGTCCAACCACAAGGAGGTCGTGCTGCTGGCCCGGATTTCGGCCTCTGGTAACCCCATTGCACAACCCGGGGATTTGGAAGGCAGGCTGGTGGCGGTGCCGGTTGGGGCCAAGGATGTGAAGTTGGTGATTGATCGCGTGCTGCCTTGACGATCTGGGTAAGAGCTTGTAATAGATTTTTTGATTATCCAAGCTGAAAGAAAATCAAAAATCTCTTGCGGATTTGCCAGATCTCTTGATCCATTTCGGTCGCCTTGCCCTTGCTGCCGCACTTCAGGGCCTTTAATTTTGTCTCGCCATTACCGTGCCTTTTGGAACAAGAGGCTAAGCTCAATGACCAGATCAATCAATGGATGGGCCGATTAGAATCAACGCGGCTTTCTATATGAATGCTGAATTCACTCATTGGACTGATCGCCTTTTCAAACCAACGTAACGAAAGTTCTGAGACACAACATGGCACGCAACACCACCGTCAAGGCAGACCACAACGCCCCACCGATCACACGCATGCTGGCTGAGCTGGTGGTGAATCATCCTTCTAAAGGTTGGAGTGATGCGGTTGATCATGAAGCGCATCGCACGTTTGCCAACTGGGTGGGCTGTGCGGTGGGCGCGGCAACCCATGAAACGGTGGAGTCGGCTTTGGCTGGTGTGATGGAGCTTCAACCCGCCCCACAAGCCTCTCTTTTTGGCCGCAAAGAGAAAGTGGACATCGCCAATGCCGCATTGATCAATGGCATCAGTTCGCACACCTTTGATTTTGATGACACCCACCTAAAAACCATCATTCACCCCGCTGGTCCTGTGGCCTCTGCTGCCCATGCATTGGCTGAATTCAAAGGTTACAGTGGCCGTGAGTTGATGGATGCCATGGTTTTGGGCATCGAAGTTTCCTGCAGGGTGGGCAATGCTGTGTATCCCGATCACTACGATCGCGGATGGCACATCACTGGCTCTACCGGTACGTTGGGTGCAGCGGCCGCTTGTGCTCGCTTGTTGAAACTTGACGTCGATCAAACACAGATGGCGCTCGGCATTGCGGCTTCTCAGCCGGTGGGACTGCGCGAACAGTTTGGCACGATGACCAAACCTTTTCACCCCGGTGCAGCCGCCAAAGCCGGACTGATGTCGGCCTTGTTGGCCAAACACGGGTTCACGTCATCCACCCGGGCGCTTGAGGCGCCTCGTGGCCTCATGCAGGTGTACTCCGATAAATGCGATTGGTCTCAGATCACGGAAAAGCTGGGTGAGACTTGGGAAATCGCACTCAACACCTACAAGCCTTTTGCTTGCGGCATCGTGATTCACCCCAGCATCGATGGTTGCGTCCAGCTGCGTCAGCAGCACCAACTCAAGCCCAGCGACATTGCCAAAGTCACCGTGCGGGTTCATCCGCTGGTGTTGGAGTTGACAGGCAAGAAAACCCCCCAAAAGGGGCTGGAGGGCAAGTTCAGCATCTACCACTCCTGCGCCGTGGGTTTGATCTTTGGTCGTGCGGGCGAACATGAGTATTCCGATGCCGTGGTCACCGCCCCAGAAACCCTGCTGTTGCGATCCAAGGTGGATGCCATCGTCGACGAGAACATGGATGAGGCCGCCGCTGATGTCACCGTGGAGACAACCGCTGGTCAACGCCACCACATCTTTGTTCAGCATGCGATCGGTAGCCTGGAAAACCCCATGACGAACGAACAGCTCAAAGCCAAATTCATCGATCAAGCCTCTGAGGTGGTGGGGGAGATGGAAGCCACGCGTCTTTGGACTTGGGCGATGGGTTTGGCTGCTTGATCCCCAATGGCTGAGGTCATCTCAGCGCGCGAGGCCAAAGCGCGTATTCACGTTCAGCGCATTTGCGCTTTGTTGGATGTGCGCGAAGAAGGTCAGTTTGGCGAGGGGCATCCGTTTTTGGCGGTCAATTGCCCTTATTCGTATTTTGAGCAATGGGTTTCTCGGTTGGTACCCAGCACATGGGTGCCCACGATCCTCATCGATGATGGTGATGGCGTGGCAACGCGAGCCGCTGAGTTGATGGCGGTGATGGGCTATACCCACGTCTCTTGCGTGGACGGCGGCATACCCGCTTGGCGATCTCAGGGCCTGAACCTTTACCAAGGGGTCAACCTGCCCAGCAAAACGCTCGGCGAATGGGTTGAGCATCAAGAAACCATCCGCCGCATTACCCCCACCCAGCTGGCCGATTGGCAATCGACCGGAACCCCTTTTTATTTCTTCGACTGCAGGCCCCCTCACGAGCATTCAAAAATGTCCGTTCCTGGGGCCCAATGCGTGCCCAATGGGGAGCTGGCCCACCGCTTGGCCGCGGTTGTCAAAGACGACAGCACACCCATTGTGTTGACTTGCGCCGGGCGCACGCGGGGTTTGATTGGGGCCGCTGGTTTGAATCGTGTGGGTGTAGGCAATCCGGTTTACGCATTGGAAAACGGGACTCAAGGTTGGACCTTGGCAGGTATGTCCCTTTTGAGGGGGCAGGTGCCTGCCGAACTTCCCACCATGGACGAATCCCATCTTTTGATCAGTCGGGCAAAAGCCGATGCCCTGATTGATCGTGAGCAACTCCATTGCATCGGTGTGGATGGATTCACCGAATTGGCGCACGACCAAAACAGGGCGCTGTTCTTGGTGGATGTTCGAAGCGCCGCCGAATACGCCGCAGGGCATTTGCCCGGTGCCACCCATGTTTGGGGCGGTCAGATCGTGCAAGCGCTGGACTTGTTTGTGGGCGTTCGCCACGCGACGGTGGTGCTGACGGACGACACAGGGCTTCGGGCGGCGGTAGCCGCCATGTGGCTCAAGTGCCTGGGTTATGAAACCTTCATCATGAGGGATACCTTGGCACTGGGTTTGTCAGACCATTGGCGTCAGATGGCACCAGTCCCGCCCATGGCGCCCGCATTGCCCTTCGTTGAGCCCGAGCACGCCGTGGACTTGTGCCAATCTGGCCAAGCACATCTGGTGGACTTGCGCCATTCACAGACGTACCGACAGATGCACATCCCCCATGCCATTTGGGCCAACCGTGCCAACTTGGGACGGATTCCCAAGGATAGGCCGCTGATTTTGTGCGCCGATCGAGCCGATTTGGCACCGCGAGTGGCCCAAGATCTGCAAGCCATGGGTCTGAGCGTGCAAGGCCAGATGCGTGGCGGTGTTGACGCTTGGCGTGATGCTGGCCTTTCGCTTGCCACATCGCCCCAAGTGCCCCCAGACGATCAATGCATCGACTTTTTGTTTTTTGTTCACGACCGGCACGATGGCAACTTGGAGTCGGCCAAACGCTACCTGGAGTGGGAGCAGGGACTGATGGCCCAACTGGATGACGATGAGCGGGCTATTTTTCGGCTGCCATCTGAGCCGAGCACGGCCCAGCACGCTTTCAACCAACAGCCCTGAACAGCAGGTGAATCGCGCTGAGGGCGATCATGCCGTCAACGATCCCATGTTGGACTTTTTCTTTGAGCCGTGTCGATAACCACTTGGCAAACCACACACCCGGAATACTGGCGATCCCGCACACAATGGCGATCAAAATCAGTGGGTCGGGTAAGGCGTCGAGCTGTCTGAACAACAGCACTTTCACCAAGTTCAATGATGCGGCAATGGCGGCATCGTTGGCGATCACCGCAGCGGTGCTCATGCCTGTGGCACTGAGGAACGCCAGAACCATGACACCAGACCCTGGGACGATGGTGTTGATGAAGCCGTACAGAAAAGAAACAGGGCCCAAAGCCCACCCAATTTTCTTGGGTTTCCATTGAGCCATGGAGAGCGAGGCCGACATCCGACGCCACGTCTTGATGCCCAGCACCAGCAAAATGACCAAACCCAAAGCGCCCTCAAAAAAGCTGACCGGTATGTCCACATACAGTTGGGCTCCGAGCATGCTTCCAGGTGTTGCCAGCACCACCATGGCCAGCACCATTTTGATGTTGAGTGATTGGAAAAAGTAAAAAATTCGGCTGCCGTTGTTGATCAACATGATGATGGCCAAAGCCGGCATCACGGCTTTGGCGCCGACGATGGGGGCCAAAAAGCCGGCAATCACAAGTCCAGTCCCCGCACCACTGAGACCACCCAGCACTCCCCCAAGAAAGCACACGGCGATGCCACTGAGGATGAGGGTGATGTCTGGCATAGGAAATCCCATGGATCTTTCTGGAGGGGACATGCACCAAAAAAGCCCGTTGCGCTGTTTTTGGACACGCCGAGAAGATCGTATACGAAATAAACCGAGTTCGCGCCATAGGGTTTTCCACCTTCTTTGCGAACCCCAATAAGCCCGTACTTCTCATTAAACTTCGCAGACATTCCAGCTGATCAGCCCATGAACTTCCCAAACACCCCAACCAATTCGGGTTGATATGCACCCAACTTTGTACTTCGCCCCACTCAGCCATCAAGATGTTCCGATGGGGAGCGAAATTTCTTTGGTTGATCGGGTCAGGGAGGAAATCCTCCGGATGATCTTGGGCGGTGAGCTCTCGATTGGGCAGAAGATCAATGAGCCTCACATCGCTGCGCGTTTGAACACGTCTCGTGTGCCGGTCCGAGAAGCTTTGCGCTCATTGCAAGCTTCGGGCTTGGTGGTGTCTCGCAGGAATGCAGGTGTTTTTGTTCGCCAGCCGGCCCCCGAAGAAATCATTGAGCTGTATACGTTTCGTGCGTTGCTTGATGGTTTTTGTGGCGAGTGCGCTGCCAAGTTGGCCGACTCGGTCAGAAAGAAACTCGTCACCGAGTTGAAAACCTCGTTGGCCGAGATGCGCTTGGCGGCCAAGAGTCAAGACACGGAGCGTTACTACTTTGCCAACTTGAGTTTTCATTGGTTGATCGTGCAGGCTGCGGGCAATCGAAAAATTTTCGATGCTTACCAGTCGGTGATTCAGCAGTTGCATTTGTGCCGATTGAAAAACTTGTCGATGTCGCTCGGTAGGAAGGCCTCTTTGGAGGAGCACCGTGCGATCGTTGAGGCCATCGGCTTGGGCCAAGCGGTCAAAACGAAGCGGTTGTTGACCGGTCATGTGACCCGCGCCGAGCATCGATTTTTTGAAGTCGAACCATAGGCAAGGGTTTCCCCTTGGGTGCTGGGGGGTGTCGATCGTATACGATAAAAAAACCGACGGACCATCTCATTTGTGTTTGCCAGCGTCGGACGAAATCTACTCTTAAGGAGACGAAATGAAATTCAAAAGCATGTTTTCCGGCTTGCTGTGTTCTGCGCTGTTGATCGGTACTTCCGCGATGGCCCAACAGTACCCTGTCCCTCGCGTCAATTTGGTCACGCACTCCAGCCCTGGTGGCGGTAGCGACGTTTTCTTGCGCGAGCTGGTCAAGCACCTGCCCGGTGAGAAGATGAAGACCAACTTCACGGTCGAAAACGTCAGTGGTGGCAGCGGTGCCAAGGCCATGGCTTTTGTGGCGGGAGCGGCAGCCGATGGCTCGGTGTTCTACGCCACCACCCCCACCCACATTCAGGTTTCTTTGCTGTCCAAGCCAGCCGTCAGCTACGAGGCTTTGGACCCAATCGTGATCGTGTTTCAAGATCCTCAACTGTTGTACACGCGCACCGAATCACCCTACAAAACCTTGACCGATGTGATCACCTTTGCAAAGGCCAACCCAGGCAAGTCGCGTTGGGGTGCATCCAACCCGGCTTCCGAGGAGCGCATCGCGATGGAGAAGTTGTCTCGAGTGGCCGGCGTGAAAGTCCCGATCGTCAGCCATGAAGGCGGCGCCGATCAAATGATTGGTGTGTTGAACGGCACTTTTGACATCGGTATCGGTGAGCCACAGGAACTGTTGTCGCAAATCGAGGCTGGGAAAATCCGCGTGGTCGCCACTCTGACCGACAAGCGCCTGTCGACCATGCCCAACGTGCCCACGGCCAAAGAGCTGGGCTACAACGTGGTGGTGAAAAAATTCCGCGGTTTGTCGGGTCCTAAAGGCATTTCGGACGCGGCTGCCAAAGGTCTGCACGATGCCATCAAAGTGGCTTTGGACAGTCCTGAGTACAAAAAAATCTACACCAAGCAGGGTTTGGTCCCCGTGTTGATGAACCGTGCTGAGTCGCGCAAATTCGTGGGCGAATTCGTGACCGAAGTGACGGTTGACCTCAAAGAGCTCGGGGTCCTTAAATGAAATCAGCCACCGCAGATTTTCTGTTGGGGGGAATCTGCTTGGTGGCTGGGGCGACCTATTATTCGGTCGCCTCGGTCATCCCCAAGAGCATGCTCTCTGACGAAATTGGTCCTGGTGGCGTTCCCGCGGCAGTGGGTTTGGCTGCCATGGTGGTTTCTGTCTTGATCATGCTCAAGGCGATGGTGGTCTGGAAACAAGAGCGGCTTGCCGCCAAGGTGGCCAGCCCTGTTGCCACTGATGAAGCAGCAGATGCAGCGGAGTCGCATTGGCTCAGCGTACTTTTGGTCTTGGTCTTGGTGTCCTTGATTGTGATCCTGCCCATTTTGGGATATGTCAGTTCCATTTTCTTGCTGATCTTGGTTTCGGCAGCGTTGGCGGGTCATGCGAAGAACCTCAAGCTGTTTGTTTTTTCTTTGACTTCCTCGGTCACGCTTTATGTGATTTTTCATTTCGTCATGAGTGTCAAGCTCCCCAAGGGCCCCCTTGGTTTTTAGTTTTTAAAAATCTCCTAACTTATGTTCGACACTTTTGTACAGACTATTTTCGGTAGCTGGGCCGTTCCAACGGCATTTCTAGGCGTTTTGTGGGGTATTTTGGGTGGGGCATTGCCAGGAATTTCGCCCTCTATTGCGATGGCCTTGTTGTTGCCTTTTACGTTTGGCATGGACCCCACCATGGCCATTATTTTGTTGGCCAGCGTGTATGTGGGTGCGGAGTATGGGGGCTCGATCCCCGCCATTTTGATCCGCACGCCCGGCACCAACTCTGCCGCCGCCACCACGTTGGATGGTTACGAAATGACCCGTCAGGGTAAGGCGGGTGAAGCGCTGGGCATCTCCTTGATTTCTGGTTTGATTGGGGGCTTGATTGGTTGGGCTGTGCTGGTCATGGCCACCGAACCACTCGCCGAACTGGCTTTGGCGTTTACCTCGCCTGCCTATTTCTCTCTGGGTATTTTGGGTCTGTCGGTGATCGCGGGTTTGTCGGGCGGATCGCTGCTCAAAGGTTTGATTGCTGTGTTCATCGGTTTGGGGGTGGCCATGATCGGTACCGACCCCATCAGTGGAACACCTCGGTTCACGCTGGGCAGCACCGATTTGCTGTCCGGCATCAAACCCCTTTTTGCGATGGTGGGTCTTTTCGCTGTGGCCGAAATGCTCACCCAAATCCGGGAGCCAGCGTGGGCCAAAGTATCTGAAAAGATCAGCCGCCTGAAAATGCCCGATTGGAAGATGTCCAAGCGTTTGTTTAAACCCCAGATGATTGGGTCCGTGGTCGGCACGGTCGAGGGTGTGACCCCCGGAGCAGGCGGTACCGTTGCGGCCTTCATGGCTTACTCTGAATCCAAGCGGTGGTCCAAAAATCCTGAAGAATATGGTAATGGCTCACCCGAGGGCATCGCAGCCCCCGAAGCGGCGAACAACGTCGTGACGTCCACGGCCTTGGTGCCCCTGCTGAGCTTGGGTATTCCGGGGTCGAACTCGGCGGCGATTTTGCTGGGGGCCTTCATGATTCATGGCCTTCAGCCAGGCCCTTTGCTGATGGTAAAGAGCCCCGAGGTCGTACACGGCCTGTTTGCGGGCATCTTTGTGGCCAACATCGCGATGCTGTTGTTGGGCTTGGTGATCTTGTCGCCCTGTATTTGGCTGGTCAACCGATCCAAGCCCGTGATGATTTCCATCATCCTAGCCTTGATCGTTTCTGGCGTTTATTCCGTTCACCAAAGCGTGTTTGACTTGGGCCTCGTCTTGGCTTTCGGTGTGTTGGGCTATTTGATGCGCCTGTTCACCATCCCCATTTTGCCGATTGTCTTGGGAATTGTGCTGGGGTTCATGGTCGAGTCGAACTACCGGCGCAGCATGTTGATTTCAGGTGGTGAGCACGGCATCTTCATCGAAGACAAAGTTTCATTGTTGTTGCTTTGCTTGGCTGTCGGTTTGACGGCTTACACCTTGATCAAAGAGTTCAAACTTACAAAGAAAAGCAAAGCATGATCTCTAGCAAGGATTCACTGCCCGTGGCCGTCCAACTGGCCAAAACCATTGCCCGTCTGGATGCGGCCCAATTTCCTGCGGCATTGAAGACCACCGCTCATCACATGCTGTTGGATATCACGGGTATTTGTGTCTCAGCCCGAAACGAGGGCTATGTGAATTCGGCGATCAAGGCCTTCGATGACGATGGGGCTTGTACCTTGATCGGGCACCCAACCAAGGGATCGGTGTCCAGTGCCTGTGTCATCAATGGCATTGCATCCCATGGTGAGGATTTTGACGACACCTACGAAGGCGGCCCTGTTCACGCGGGCGTGGTCATCATCCCCGCTTTGTTGGCGGCGGCTGAAAAGCACCACTTTTCGGGACCGGCGCTCCTCAAAGGTATCGCCGTGGGCGTGGAGGTGATGTGTCGGATGTGTGCCGTGGCCCCAACGAAGGTGCACAAAGCCGGTTTTCACCCCACAGCGGTGTTTGGTGCCATCGGTGCCACGGCGGGTATTGGCGCTGCGATGAACCTTTCAGAAAAACAACTGGTTGACGCTCTGGGTATCGCAGGCAGCATGTCCAGCGGCATCATTGAGTACTTGACCGATGGGGCTTGGACCAAGCGCATCCACCCAGGTTGGGCCGCGCAATCGGGTTACCGAGCCGCACGGCTGGGTCAACAAGGTTTTGTGGGGCCTCAAACGGTTTTCGAAGGTGACCATGGTTTCTTTTATGCTTTCGCCCGCACGGCCGATGGCAACTTCAATGAGATGATGCGAGGTTTTGGCGAAGAGTGGCGAACGACCACCGTCGCTTTCAAGCCCTATGCCTGCGGCACGATGATCCATCCCTACATCGATTGTGCAAGCCAACTGCGCGCCCAAGGACTGTCTTCTCAGGACATTGACAAGATCGAGTGCGAAACCGCCGAAGGTATCTTGCACCGTCTCTGGGAACCGCTGGACAGAAAGCAAACCCCAGCCAACGGCTATTCGGCCAAATTCAGCATCCCATTTGGGGTTGCGTTGGGCATCGTGAGAGGCAGCGCTGGACTGGGCGATTACACCGAGGCATCGGTTAAGGATGCGGAGCTGCTTAGGGTTTCACAACGCGTGTCTTACGTGGTTGACCCTCAAAACCCCTACCCCAAGCAGTTCACCGGCCACGTTCGCGTGCATTTGAAGAATGGCCATGTGCTGGAAGCCCGGCAAGCTTACTTTCGGGGCGGGGTTGATGCGCCTCTGTCGGATCAAGATTTGCGCGCCAAATACCATGCCAATTGCACCTTTGGCGGCTGGTCCGAATCGCTGGCTTCGCAAGTCGAATCGAAGTTGCACTCTATTTTTGAAACCGATCGCATCGACTTGTCACTGCTGCAACAGTGAACACCCTTCACAGCAAAGTTAGGATTTTTTGATGCAGAAAGTTGCTCTGGTCACGGGCGCAGGCCGAAACATCGGTCGGGCGATGGCTTTGTCCTTGGCTCGAGACGGTTTTGACGTTGCGGTGAACGTTCGACAGTCGGTGTCTAAAGGTCAAGAGGTTGTTCGGGAAATCACTGCCATTGGGCGCAAAGCCATTTTGTGCGTCGCCGATGTGTGCGATCAGGCCCAAGTTCAAAACATGTTCAACCAGATCGAAAAGACTTGGGGGCGATTGGATGTGCTGATCAACAACGCCGCCGTACGTGCCGAAACCGAGTTGGGCGAAATGACGCTGGAAGAGTGGCGAAAGATTTTGTCGATCTGTTTGGATGGTTCCTTCCTGTGCGCCCAGTCCGCAAGGCCTTTGATGGTTCGAGCCGGTGGAGGCAGCATCGTCAATATTGGAGGCCTCACCGCCCACACGGGTGCCGTGAACCGCCTTCACGTCGTCACGGCCAAAGCGGGGCTTGTTGGGTTCACCCGCGCACTTGCTGAAGAACTGGCGCCCCAATCCATCCGTGTGAATTGTGTTTCGCCCGGGTTGATTGACACCGTTCGCATCGACTCCAGCGCTCCCACAGCACCCGTTCATCACAAAGCGCGCACCAACTTCATGAAACGTCGCGGCACTTCTCAGGAAGTGGCCGATGTCGTGGCATGGTTGGCATCGAGTCAATCCTCCTATGTGACGGGACAGGTGCTTCATGTCAACGGAGGGGCCTACCTTGGCTGTTGAGACCGATTTTTTGTTTTTCCCCTTGGCCAAACAAGCGGAACTTCTACACACCAAACAACTTTCGCCCGTGGAGTTGGTCGAGGCCAGTCTTCGACGCATCGAGCAAACCGATAAGACGCTGTGTGCGTGGATTTCGGTTGGGGCGGATCAGGCCATTGCAACGGCTCGCCAAACCGAACAAGACATCCTCAAGGGTCACATCCGCGGCCCATTGCACGGCATTCCCTTTGGCGTCAAAGACCAAATGCATGCGTTGGGCTTTAAAACCACCATGGGAACACGGGTGTTGGACGAGCATGAGATGCAACCGCCCTTCACCGCCACCGCCATTGACCGCCTGACGACTGCAGGCGCCATTTTTCTGGGCAAACAAAACCTCCATGAATTTGGCAAGGGTGGGACATTGAACTTCCCGTATGGCCAGCCCAAAAACCCGTGGGACATTGCCTACAACGCCTCCAGCACGTCCACGGGTTCTGGGATTGCCACGGCGGCGGGGCAGTGCAGCTTTTCGCTGGGGGAAGACACCGGTGGCTCGATACGCGGTCCGGCGTCTTGCAATGGCGTTTGCGGCATGCGCCCGACGCATGGCCGCGTGAGCCGCCATGGGGGCGTCATGGCGGCCTACACCAGCGACACCATCGGACCACTCGCCAGAACGGTGTTGGATTTGGCCTCGGTGCTCCAAGTGATTGCGGGCCACGACCCCAACGATCCCCTGTGCAGCACACGCCCTGTGCCCAATTACCGAGCCGAACTTCACAACGTGCCCGAAGGACTCAAGGGCATGAAGCTCGCGGTCGTGAAGGAAATCGCACGATTTGATGGCGTGCACACCGAAGTCAGCACGGCTTTCGAGCGCGCTGTCGACCAACTCAGGGACTTGGGTGCCGAGGTCCATGAGGTGTCCTTGCCTTGGGCAAAATGGGCGGTGCCTCTGCAGATGTTGACGGCCGATGCCGATGTGGCCGCTTGGTTCCAGGGCAATTACCTCAAAGACCGTTACGAGCGGTTTGACCAAGGCACCCGCACCCGCTTGGTGGCGTCGAGTTTGATCCCAGCATCGGTTTACAGCCGCGCGATGCGCGCCAGAAGGTTGGTGCGCCAGCAAGTCTTGGATGCGTTCAACCACTTTGATGCCTTGTTGACCCCGACGAACATCACCCCACCCAAGAAAATTGAAGACGCTCAGGAACGCGTCGACAGCCCAGAGGACATGGTGCCCAGGTTGATTCAGCGGCGCATTTCCCTGTACCCCTTCAGTTTGTCCAACGTGCCGGCCTTGTCCATACCCATGGGCTTCTCTGAAAAAGGCTTGCCTTTGGCGTTGCAGATTGCAGCCAGGCCGTTTGGTGAGTCAACGGTGTTTCGGGTGGGGCACGCCTATCAAATGGCCACCCCATGGCACGAGCAACACCCCGACCTCAAGAGGATCGCCCCATGATCGTGAGCAAAGACCTCGTCAAGTCGCTCTGTGAGATGCAGGGACTGCGTGTGCCCGAATCGGAAATGGAGAACGTCGCGATCCGACTCAGCACCTGGATGAGTGCGATGGAGCAAATCGAAGCGGACATGGGAGATTTGATCCAGACCGTTGATCCGATTCCTCCGGTGTTCCCCAAAGAGGACATCTAGTTCGCTCGGGGTTGGTGATGTGGGTCGGTGGCAAAATCGCCGGTCCCTTCTTCATCGCACCCCCCCATCCATGATTGCTTCCCCACCGGGCACGCTCGGCATCGATTTCGGCACCTCCAATTCCGCCGTGGCTTGGCTCGGTCCAGAGGGGCAAGCCCAGCTCATGGTTTTGGAGGGGGATGCATGGGCCATACCCACCGCGGTTTTTTTCAATGCCGAGACCCAAGGCGTCCACTTTGGGCGCGATGCGGTCAAGCAGTACTTGGAGGGTACCGAAGGCCGTTTGATGCGATCACTCAAAAGCCTATTGGGTAGCCCGCTCTTGCTGGAGACCACCCAAATCGGCCACGAACAGATCAGCTTTCAAGACATCATCAGCACCTTTTTGGGCACCTTGCATGACCGTGCCACACAGCAATTGGGCCAGACGCCACGGCGCGTGGTGATGGGGCGCCCCGTGCACTTTGTGGACGATGACCCGGTGCGCGATGCACAAGCCCAAGCCTCGCTGCGAGAAGCGGCGCAAGCGGTGGGCTTTGACGAGGTGTCCTTTCAGTTGGAGCCCATCGCCGCGGCACTGGACCACGAACAACGTTTGACGCAAGAGAGCACCGTTTTGGTGGTGGACTTGGGGGGCGGCACCTCCGACTTCACGGTGGTGCGTTTGGGGCCCGATCGCATGCGGTGTGCCGATCGCAGCAGCGACATCTTGGCCACCACCGGTGTGCACATCGGTGGTACCGATTACGACCGGCAATTGAATTTGTCGCAGGTCATGCCCCTGTTGGGCCACAAGCACCTGGGTTCCGATGGGCGAGAAGTGCCCAGCCGGGTGTTTTTTGATCTGGCTTCTTGGCACCTGATCCACTGGCAGTACCAACCGCGCGCGATCAGCCATGCCCAAACCCTGCGCAGCAACTACAGCGACCCGCGCTTGCACGAGCGTTTGATGCGTGTGTTGACCGAGCGCCACGGCCACCTGATGGCACACGAAGTGGAGCAGGCCAAAATCCGCTGCTCGGTGTCACGCGCCGACACCACCATCGACCTGTCGGTGCTTGAGCACGGATTGCAATCGCCACTGGACGTCAGCGACTTGCAACTGCAACTGCGCGAGCTGTTGGCTCGCACCGTGGCTTGCGCACGCGAATGTGTGCAAGCCGCCGGGATCAACAACGACTCGCTGGACGCGATCTACCTCACCGGCGGCTCATCGGCACTCAGCACCTTCCAAGCCGCCTTGCAGGCCGAGTTTCCTGGGGTGGCGATGGTGGAAGGCGATTTGTTTGGTGGCGTGGCCTTGGGCTTGGCCGTCAGCCGCTAGTTGATAGCGATCACCACGACCACCGCCAGCAACGCAATACCGATCCAGATGGCGCGGTTGTTGCGCTCGATGAATTTGAGCACCACGTCCTCCAAGCTTTTGGACTGGTGGTTCGGTTGCGGTATTTTCATGCGTCGTCTCCGTCCCAGAGGCTGTCGTCCAACAGGCCTTGGAGCAACCAGCCACCGGCCACGACCCCCGCGGTCACCCCCAGCGCCGTCCCGCCGACTTGCATCAACAGCCCGCGCGCCCAGTGGTTGGCCGTTGCGCTGGCCGCTGAGGCCTCACCCGACGCCAACGAACCATTGGCTTGTGCGGTGGCGGCGTCCAAAGCCAGTTGCAAGGCCATGCAGCGCTGCACCAGCCGGTACAGGGCGTCGGGTTGCTGCGCCAGCGCGTCCCGAATCAGCGCATCGGCCACAGGGTCTTTAGACGTACCCCTTTGTTGGCGCAAGGTTCCCAAAAAGTGCATCAGTTGGTCGCGTTCGTCAGCGGTCATGGAGGTTCTCCAACGTGGGCCATGGGTTTGGTGTACAAACATTATGGTCGTTCACACGCCAAACCGCACCCTAGCTGGCCACAGAAAACCCCATGACAATCCACACAACCAAGCTCATGATCGGCGTGTGCGCAGCAGCCTTGCAGTGGCCTGCGGCCACCCACGCCAACCAACCCAGCACCGGCCAAGCCGCGATGCTGTGCGAAGCGGTCTACATGCCCGCACAAACCGTGTGGCCCCGAACGGTCGCCATTGATTACGACCAGCGGCGCATCAAGGCGGTCAGCATCGATGGTGTGAAGGTCTATACCTTTGACGTGCGCGGCACCTGGATCCTCACCGCCATGGACAACGAGCGCATCCAAATCAACACCGCCACTTTGGCTTGGACCAGCGACTTTCGCGGTTTGGCCACCAGCCAAGGCCGCTGCGATTGGGTTCAGCCTTGATGCATGGGTGAGCGCAAGCGGCACAATGGCGCCATGACGGGCGAGTTGTTCATTGCAGGTGGGGGCATCGGCGGCCTGGCCGCGGCCTTGGCCTGCGCGCGCCAAGGCGCGTCGGTCACCGTGGCCGAACAAGCCGCCGGGCTCAGCGAAGTGGGGGCGGGCGTGCAGCTCGGGCCCAACGCCACGCGCCGCTTGCAAGCTTGGGGCTTGGGCGAGGCTTTGGCGCAGGTGGCGTTTTTCCCCAAGCGCTTGCAGAGCTTGGACGCCCACAGCGGCGCCCTCTTGGGCACGCTGACATTGGGCGAACGCACGGTGGCGCAATACGGTGCGCCTTACGCCACCATTCACCGCGCCGATTTGCACGGCCTCTTGCACCGCGCCGCGCTGGCCGCAGGGGCACAGCTGCGCTTGGGCCAAACGGTGACGCATTGGCACGAGCACGCCCACGGGCTGGACGTGGGTTTGGCCAACGGCGAGCGCATCGCGGCCGAGGCCTTGGTGGCGGCCGATGGGGTGTGGAGCCCGCTGCGCCAGCAGCTGCTCGCCGATGCGCCGGCCCGCTTCAGCGGCCACTTGGCCTACCGCGCCTTGGTGCCGCAAGCCGATTGGCCCGTGCACCTGCGCAGCGATCAGGTCAGTGTGTGGATGGGGCCGCGTTTGCACGTGGTGCAGTACCCGGTGCAGGCCGGTCGGGCCTTGAACCTGGTGGCCATCGTGCACGGCGAACGCCCCGAGCAAGCCAACAGCTGGGACCACGCCGGTCACAGACAGGCTTTGCTCAGCGCCATGGGCGCGGTGGCGCCCGCGCTGCGCGAGCGTTTGGAGGCCGTGCCCGAATGGCGCTTATGGGCCTTGCACGACCGCGCACCCCTGAGCCACGCCAGCCAAATGGCCCAAGGCCGCGTGGCGTTGCTCGGCGACGCGGCGCACCCCATGCGGCCGTATTTGGCGCAGGGCGCGGGCATGGCCATTGAAGACGCTGAGGCCTTGGCGCAGTGCCTGAGCCTGTCGGGCGTCACCGTGCCCGAGCAACTGCAACGCTACGCCGAACAACGCTGGGCGCGCAACGCCCAAGTGCAAGCCCGAGCCATCCGCAACGGCCAGATCTTCCACGCCCAAGGCGTGGTGGCCCTGGGCCGCAACGTGGCCTTGCGGCTCATGGGCGAGCGGCTGATGGACCAGCCGTGGTTGTATTCAGCCTGACCTTAAACCACGAAAGGTAAAGCCCGCGCACGTTTGCCGGTGAGGGCGAACAGCGCGTTGCCCACAGCCGGGGCCAGCGGCGGCACGGCCGGTTCGCCCACGCCCGCGGGGTGGCGGGTGCTGGGCACGATGTGGGTCTCCACGACCGGTGTGTGGGCCAAAGAGAGCAGGGGGTAATTGGGGAAGTTGTTTTGCTGCACCACACCGCCAACGATGTCGATCTGGCCGTACAGCGCGGCGCTCAGCGCATACACCACGCTGCTCTCCATTTGTTGCGCCACGGTGTCGGGGTTGACCACGGTGCCGCAGTCGATCGCGCACACCACGCGGTGCACACGGATCTGGCCTTCATTCAACGACACCTCGGCCACTTGCGCCACGATGGACCCAAAGGACTTGTGCAGCGCGATACCTTGCGCACGGCCCGCTGACAATGGCTTACCCCAGCCCGCTTGGTCGGCCGCCAACTGCAGCACCGCCGCGTAACGCGGCGCGTCCTGGAGCCACTTCAAGCGAAACGCCAGTGGGTCTTGTTTCGTGGCTGCTGCGAGTTCGTCGATGAAGCTCTCCGAGAAAAACGCGTTGTGCGAATGGCCCACCGAGCGCCAAAAACCCACCGGCACGCCCGAGCGGGTGGCCACGTGGCTCATGTGTTGGCTCACAAAACCATAGGGCAGGTCGAACAGGCCTTCGGAGGCGGTTTTGTCGGGCATGTCGACGGGGCCCGAGAGGTGCGGCGCGGCCCGCGCCATCCAGCGCGGCGTGATGGCGTCGCCGGCCGACTTGATGCGCAAGCTGCTGACCTCGCCTTGTTCGTCCAGCGAGGCTTGGAACTTGGCCAGGTGCATGGGGCGGTAGAAGTCGTGGGTGGTGTCTTCTTCGCGAGACCATACCAACTGCACGGGCGCCCCGTTGCAGGCCATGGCCACTTGCACGGCTTGGCCCACAAAGTCCACTTCCAAGCGGCGGCCAAAGCCACCGCCGAGCAGCGTGACGTGCACGGTGACATCGTCTTCTGGAACGCCCGCGACTTGGGCGGCCATGGCGCGCGCCATTTGCGGCACTTGGGTGGGCACCCAGACCTCGACCTTGCCGTTGATGACCTGCGCGGTGCAGTTCATGGGCTCCAAGGTGGCGTGGGCCAAGTAGGGCGCTTGGTACAGCGCGTCGATGCGCGTGACCGCAGCGCGCTCGGCCAAGGTGGCTTTGCCTTGTTCGTGGAAGGTGTGGCCGCTCTCGGTGTTGAGCGCTTGCAACAACTCGGTTTGGATGCGTTTCGTGTCGGGCGCGGTGGCGTCGGCGGCGGACCACTGCGGCTGCAAGGCTTGGGCGCCTTGGCGCGCTTGCCAGGTGTTGATGGCCACCACGGCCAACCCGCCAGTGCCGCCACCCCAAGCGTCCAAGGGCACGACCCGGCTCACGCCGGGCAAAGCCAGCGCGGGCGCTGGGTCGATGCTGGGGGCGGCGCCACCGAGCACTGGGTTCATGCGCACAGCGGCGAACAGCATCCCCGGCCGGCGCACGTCCAAACCAAACACCGCTTGGCCGTTCACCTTGGCGGGGATGTCGCTGCGTGGGGCGCGTTGGCCAATCAGCTGCCAGTCTGCGCGGGCTTTGGGCTGCACGTCATCGGGCGTTTGGCCCGCGGCGGCGGCACCCATCAGGCCGAAGTGCGCGCTGCGGCCCGAAGCGTGTTGCACCAGACCCTCGCGCACGGTGATCTCGCTGGCAGGCACTTGCCACGAGGTGGCGGCGGCTTGCACCAAGCTGGCGCGTGCGGTGGCCGCGGCCATGCGCAGCGGGTCCCACAAGTCGGCGATGCTCGACGAGCCACCGGTGGCGTTGATGCCGAGCTCGCGAGCGATCTTGCCCACGATCCATTGCGCGGCTTTGATTTTCACGGCCTTGTGTTCGCCCTCGCTGTCCAGCGGGTGAAACGGCAGGCTGGCCACGAACATGGCGACGTTGCCATAAATGCTGTTGGGACCGGCTTGCTCCAAGCGCACGCGGTCCAGCGGCACGTCCAGTTCTTCGGCCACCAACATGGCCAGCGCGGTGTGCACGCCTTGGCCCATTTCGCTGCGCGGCATGGCCAGCACCACCGAGCCGTCGGCGGCGATTTTGATCCAACCGTTCAAGGCCACATCGCCTTCGGTGGGCAGCATCAACTCGGGCGACCCCATTCGCGAGCGCGCGGGCAGGGCGCCCCAGCCCACCACCAGCGCGCCGGTGGCGCCCAGTGCGCTCAAGATCCAGGTGCGGCGCTTCATGCGGCACCGCCTTTCTTCATCTCGGCGGCCGCTCGGTGGATGGCGGCGCGCACGCGTTGGTAAGTGCCGCAGCGGCACAGGTTGGTCATGGCCGCGTCTATCTCGGCGTCGCTGGGCTCGGGTTTGGTTTTGAGCAAGGCGGCTGCGGCCATCAACATGCCGCTTTGACAGTAACCGCATTGCGGCACCTGCTCGGCGATCCACGCCGCTTGGAGCGGGTGAGGTTTTTCCGCTGTGCCCAAGGACTCGATGGTGAGGATGGTTTGGTTCGCCACGCCAGACACGGGCATCACGCAAGAGCGCACGGGCTGGCCGTCCACGTGCACCGTGCAAGCCCCACAGGCCGCGATGCCGCAGCCGAATTTGGTGCCCGTCAGGTTCAGCTCATCGCGCAGCACCCACAGCAGTGGGGTGTTGGGGTCGGCCTGGGTGGTTTGGCTTTGGCCGTTGATGTTCAGTTGCATGGGGAAGGACTTTCAGGTGACGGCGTGTTGCCGTGCGAAACGGGCATCTTGCCACTCGCCGCTGTGCAGCACCTGGCGCAGGTGTTCCACCGCGTTCCACACGTCTTCAAAGCCGATGTACAGCGGCGTGAAACCAAAGCGCAGGATGTCGGGGTGGCGATCACCATCACCAGCGCGGAAGTCGCCCACCACGCCGCGCGAGATCAGCGCTTGCACGATGGCGTAGGCGCCTTCTTGTCTGGTCAGGCACACCTGAGAGCCGCGCTGCGCGTGTTCGCGCGGTGTGGCCAAACCCAAGCCGTGGCCGTCGCAACGTTCTTCCACCAAGCGAATGAACAGGTCGGTGAGCGCCAACGATTTTTGGCGCAAGGCGGCCATGCCGCCCAGCGCTTGGGCGGCCAGCAGCGTGTCCACGCCGCAGTCCAGCGCAGCCAAGCTGATCATGGGCTGCGTGCCGCATTGGTAACGGGCGATGCCCGCGGCGGGCTGGTAATCGGGCGTGAAGGCAAAGGGCGCGGTGTGGCCCCACCAGCCGGCCAGCGGTTGCCAACAACGGTCGGCGTGTTGGGGGTTGACCCACACAAAGGCCGGCGCGCCGGGCCCGCCGTTCAAGTATTTGTAGCCGCAGCCCACCGCGAAGTCGGCCTTGGATTTTTTCAGGTCTACCGGCACCGCGCCCGCGCTGTGCGCCAGGTCCCACACGGTCAAGATGCCTTCAGCGTGCGCGGCGGCCGTCACAGCGGCCATGTCGTGCATGGCGCCGGTGCGGTAGTTCACGTGCGTGAGCATCAGAACCGTCACGTCGGCGGTCAGCGCAGCGGCGATGTCTTCGGTCTCGACGAGCACCAGTTCCAGGCCGTGTTGTTGGCACAGCGCCTCGGCGATGTAGAGGTCGGTGGGAAAGTTGCTGCGCTCGCTCACGACTTTGGTGCGCTGCGGCGCGTCGGCTTGCGCGATGTGGATGGCTGCGCTCAGCACCTTGAACAGGTTGATGGACGTGCTGTCGGCGGCCACCACCTCACCCGCGCCGGCACCAATCAGGCGAGCGATTTTGTCGCCCACCGCCAGCGGCATGGCAAACCAACCGGCCTTGTTCCAGCTTTGGATCAGGTCTTGGCCCCATTCGCGCGTGACCACATCGGCCACGCGCGCGGGCGTGGTGCGCGGCATAACGCCCAGCGAGTTGCCGTCCAAATAAATGGTGCCCTCGGGCAGACTGAATTGATCACGCAAAGCGCGCAACGGGTCTTGCGCGTCCAGCGCTTGGCAGTCTTGCAAAGTGGTCATGGTCGGTGTGGGGTTCAAAGAGTGCGAAGGATGGCGCGCACCGGCGAAGCATCGGCGGTGGTGAGTTTGAGGGGCAGGGCGATCAGTTCGTAATCGCCCTCGGGCACATCGTCGAGCAAGAGGTTTTCCAGCACGCGCAGGCCGCGCTGGCGCAGCACCTGGTGGCTGTCCAAGGTTTTGCTGTTCGCGGGGTCCACGCTGGCGCTGTCGGTGCCCACCAGCACCACGCCGCGGTCGGCCAGCCAGGTGATCGTCTCAGGCGCGAAGGCGGGCAGATCAAGGTCGAAGTGGTCTTGCGGCATGTGGGTGTACATGCGCACCAGCACACGGGTAGGCAAAGCGTCCATGGCATGCGCCAAATGCTCGGGCCGAACCAAAGGTCCACAGCCCATGGCGTGGATCACCCGGCAAGGGCCGATGAAGGTCTGCAGGTCCACGGCCCCAATGGCCGCGCCCGTGGGGTCGTAGTGCAGCGGTGCATCGGCGTGCGCGCCGACGTGGGGCGATAGGGTGATGGCGCTCACATTGACCGGACAGCCCGGCTCGATGCTGGCGACCCAGTGCTGTTGGTAGGCCGTGTCGCCAGGAAAGACCGGGGCGCCGGGGTGAACGGGTGGGGAAATGTCCCAGAGCAGTTTCATGGTGCGTCGCAGTGGGCACCGGCGAAAAAGCGCGGTGTCGATGATGGGTCACGAGGAATAAACATAGTTTAGAGGTGATGGAAATCAGGAGGGTCATCGGTCACGGTTTTTCGTGGACCTTCTCTTTGCATCGCATCTGCAATACAATCCTTGCATGAAAACCGCCACCCTTCCCCCCATCCGCGTTGCACCCGATTTTCGGCAAGAGCTCGAAGGCGTGTTGGAAGAGGGCGAGACGTTGTCGCAATTTGTCGAGGGCGCTGTTCGCAGCGTGGTGGAAAAGCGCAAGAACCAAGCCGAATTTGTGCAGCGTGGCATCGCAGCCATTCAGCAAACGCAGCGCACAGGCGCCGGCATTCCTGCTGAGCGGGTGCTGGCTCGCCTTGAGGCCCGCTTGCTCGCGGCTCGCCAGGTGCAGGCATCGCGCGGCGAATGACCTACAACGTCGTTTTCAGCGAAGACGCCGCCCAAGATCTGGAAGAGCTGTTTGACTTTGCGCTGCAGCGCGAGCTCAACAGCGAGACGGGTGACTTGGATATGCCCGCGCGTGCTCTGCAAGCCATCCGAGACGGCATAGGCTTTCTGGCGATATCGCCATTCGCCTGTCGCAAAGCGGGCAGCAGCCCTTTTGTGCGTGAGTTGGTTATTCCTTTTGGGCGCAGCGGTTATGTGGTCTTGTTCGACATCGTGGACCAGTCCACGGTGCTGGTGGGTGCCGTTCGCCACCAGCGTGAGGACGATTACCACTGAGCGACTGGCCCCGTGTCCTTGACGGCCTGCGCGCTGTTCACCCTTGACCCTTCACCCTTTACCCAAACCCGGCAGCCGCACCACCAAGACCTTCAGCGCCCGGTCGGGCGAGATGTCGGCGAACACCGCGGGGTTGGGCAGGCGTTGTTCCACCACCAGCTCGGGCGCTTCGCTGGCGAGCAGATCGCGCAAAAACGATTCGGGCAATTCGGGGGCGTTCAAACAGAGCAAGGCCCGTCCATCCGGGCGCAGCAAATCGGGCAAGCGTCGCAAGAGGCGTGGCCAGTCTTTGGCCGCCACGAAGCTGCCTTTCTGAAAGCTCGGTGGGTCGGCGATCACCAAGTCGTAAGGCCCGGGGCGCGATACCTTACCCCACGAGCTGAAGAGATCGTGGCCGAGGAACTTCGCGCCTTGGGTGATGCCGTTGAGTTGGTGGTTGTGTTGACCCGTGGCCAGCGCGGGGTGGGCCATGTCGATGTTGACCACCGACTTCGCGCCGCCGAGCAAAGCCGCCACCGAAAACGAGCAGGTGTAGGCGAACAGGTTGAGCACGCGGGCTTGCTTGGCGTTGGCTCGAACCCAACGCCGACCTTCGGCCATGTCCAAAAATAAGCCGTGGTTTTGACCGCGCAGCAGGTTGACGCGGTAGCTCGCGCCGTCTTCACGAACCACGTGCGGCTCGGGCACTGTGCCGGCCAGCACCTGCGTGTGGCTGCCACCGGCCACACGGCTTTGCAGCACGGCGTTGAGCGGCTGATCGGGTGCGAGTTGTTGTTGGCGCGCTTGCAGCGCTTGTGTCAGCACGGCCTGTTCTTCGGCCGAGGCCTCACCGAATTTGGTCAGCAGCCACACGGGCGCGTACCAGTCGAGCAGCCAGTCTTCGCAGCCGGGGAACCGGCCGCCTCGGCCGTGGAAGAGGCGCTGAGCCTCGGTGCTGGGCGTGGCGTGGGCGATGGCGTCGAGCAAGGCGTTCATGTCAGTTGCCCAACCATTCGCCCAGGGGCGGCAAGCCGTGTCGAACACGGGCTTTGTTACAGCCATAACTGCCTTCTTCGAGCTCGGCACAAGGGCGCGGGCGCTGCTCGTAAATGCGGCACAGGGCCAGCTGGCCCAGTTCGCCCTCCAGGGCGGTGCAGCGAATCGGCTCCTCGCCCGTGCCTTTCATGCGACAGGTCGATCCGTTCACGACCTCGGTTAGGGCTTCGGGCACGGGCCCACCCAAGCTGTCGAGTTCGTAGACCGAAAACTCAACGCGGTAGCTGTGGCAGCAGGCGCCGCAGGTGGTGCAGGCGCTCATGGTTGTGGGGTGTGCAAAGCGGGCAAACCGTGGCGGCGTCGGGCTTGCGCGCAAGCGTCGCTGCCTTCTTCGAATTCGCGGCAGGGGTTGGGGCGCCATTCGTAAATGCCGCAGATTGCTTTCTCGCCGGTCTTGCCGTAGAGCGCCGCGCAGCGAGGTGGGCTGTGGTCGGTGCCGCGCAAGCGAGCGGTGGTCTCGGTCACGGGCACACACAAACCGTCGGGCACGTTGCCGCCTTCGGCTTGGGTTTCAAACACCGAGAAGTCCACACGGAAGCTGACGCAGCACGCGCCGCAAGTGGTGCACGCGCTCATAGGGGCAGGGCTCAGGCCAGCTTGCCCAACAGCAGGTATTCCATCAGGGCTTTTTGTACGTGCATGCGGTTTTCGGCTTCGTCCCAGACCACGCTTTGTGGCCCGTCAATCACCTCGGCGCTGACCTCTTCGCCGCGGTGCGCGGGCAGGCAGTGCATGAAAAGCGCCTGGGGTTTGGCCACGGCCATCATGGCCTCGTCCACACACCATTGTTTGAAGGCGGCGCGGCGCACCTCGTTCTCGGCCTCATACCCCATGCTGGTCCACACATCGGTGGTCACCAGATCCGCGCCGCGACAGGCGTCCATGGGCGAGTCGAACACTTGGTAGCAGCCGTTGCCCGTGATGCCCGCCAACGCCGGGTTGACCTCGTAGCCGCGCGGTGTGCTGATGTGCACTTTGAAGCCCAAGATTTCGGCGGCTTGCAACCAAGTGTTGGCCATGTTGTTGCCGTCACCCACCCAAGCCACCACCTTGCCTTGGATCGAGCCGCGTTGCTCGATGAAGGTGAAGATGTCAGCCAAGATTTGGCAGGGGTGGAATTCGTTGGTCAGGCCGTTGATGACCGGTACGCGCGAGTGCGCGGCAAAGCGCTCGATCTTGGTTTGCTCGAAGGTGCGGATCATCACCAAGTCGACCATGCGGCTGATCACGCGGGCGCTGTCCTCGATCGGCTCGGCGCGGCCGAGCTGGCTGTCGCCGGTGGTCAGGTGCACCACCGAGCCGCCCATTTGGTACATGCCGGCCTCAAAGCTCACGCGGGTGCGGGTGCTGGCTTTTTCAAAAATCATGGCCAGCGTGCGGTCGGGGTCGGCAAAGGGTTGGTACTTCTCGACCGCCTTGAACTTGGCTTTGATGAAGGCCGCGCGTTGCAGCAGGTAAGCGTATTCGTCGGCGCCGAGGTCTTTGAATTGCAGGTAGTGACGGATGGACATGGTCAAAGGGCTCACTCGCTCAGGAATTGTTGGATCAGGGGCAGCAAGCGCTGCGACACTTCGTCGGCCTCGGCCACGGTCATGATCAGGGGCGGCACCAAGCGAATCACGCTGTCGGCGGTCACGCTGATGAGCAAACCGGCGTCGGCGGCGCGCTGCGTGAGCGCGCCGCAGGGGCGGTCGAGTTGCACGCCGATCATCAGGCCTTGGCCACGCACTTCCACCAGCCCGGCCACGCCTTGCAGACCTTGGCGCAAAGCCTGTTGCAGGTGTTCACCCACGCGCTGGGCGTTGGCCAGCAAACCGTCTTCTTCCATGATGCGCAGCGTCTCCACACCCGCGCGCATGGCCAAGGGGTTGCCGCCAAAGGTGGTGCCGTGGTTGCCCGGCTGAAAAATCGTGGCCGCTTTGGGGCCGGTGACGACCGCGCCCACCGGCACGCCCGAGCCCAAGCCCTTGGCCAGCGGCATCACGTCGGGCACGATGCCCGCCCACTGGTGGGCAAACCATTTGCCGGTGCGACCGATGCCGCACTGCACCTCGTCCACCATGAACAACCAATCGCGCTCGTCGCACAGGGCGCGCAGCTCGCGCATGAAGTCCACGGTCATGGGGTGGATACCACCTTCGCCTTGGATCGCTTCAAAAAACACGGCGGTGATGTTGGTGTTGCCCGCCGTGGCTTGTTTCAAGGCGGCGATGTCGTTGCGCGGCACGCGCACAAAACCTTCCAGCAAGGGCGTGAAGCCGGCGTGGATTTTGGGGTTGGCGGTGGCGCTGAGCGTGGCGATGCTGCGGCCATGGAAGGCACCTTCGAATACCACCACCTCGGGGCGATCGATGCCTTTGTCGTGGCCGAATTTGCGCGCGAGTTTCAATGCCGCCTCGTTGGCTTCCAAGCCGCTGTTGCAAAAAAAGACGTTGGTCATGCCCGAGCGCTCGACCAGCATCTGCGCCAAGCGCTCTTGGTCGGGCACGTGGTAATAGTTGCAGCAGTGGATCATTTTGGCCACTTGCTCTTGCAGCGCGGGCACCAGCTTGGGGTGGGCGTGGCCCAAGGTGTTGACCGCGATGCCGGCCAAAGCGTCGAGGTATTCGCGGCCTTCGGTGTCCCACACGCGGCAGCCTCGACCGTGCGTGAGCGCGATCGGCAAGCGGCCATAGGTGTTCATGACGTGGGGCGAGGTGGGAATGCTCATGCAAAGACTCCGGCAAGGCCAACAAAACAAATCGGCTCAACGAAAGTTGAGCCGCTGAGGGGTGATTTTAGGGCCAGTGCGGTGGCGCCTGAGCACGGAGGCGCTGGGCGACCCAACTCTTATATAAGATACAATACCAGAACCCCGCCGCTGACCTGCGATCCTGGCCCAGCGGTGCGTGTTCAACCCAACCCGAGCCTTCCACCCGAAGGCCTGCGACGATGGTTTCTCCAACCGCACAGCACGTGTACATCCAAGGGCAAACGCTCGACGGCCGCACGTTTCGCCCCAGCGATTGGGCCGAACGGTTGGCTGGCGTCATGAGTCAATTTCGCCCCGGCGGCGCCCAGCCGGGCAGCCACCTGAGCTATTCCCCTTGGTGCGTGCCCAACACCATCGACGGCGTGAAGTGTGTCATCGTCCACGTCGACCTGCGCGAAGCCGAACCCATGGCCTGGGAGTTCGTCATGCACTTCGCGCGCGACAACCAGCTTCAAGTCAAGTAACCGTCACTGCGAGGCATGAAGCAGTTCAAAGACGAAAAAAAGCCGCTCCTAGAAGCGGCTTTTTGGGGTTTTGCTGGCAGCGCACCCGGTTCAAACGGCGGGCCGTGAGGCCCGGGCGGGGTTAGGCAGCAGCCAGACCCTTGACTTTGGCCGACAGGCGGCTCTTGTCGCGTGCGGCCTTGTTCTTGTGGAAGATGCCTTTGTCGGCAATCGTGTCCACGACCTGTTGCATTTTGGCGAACAGTTCGGTGGCCTTGGCCTTGTCGCCACCCAGAACGGCTTTTTCGACGTTCTTGACGGCGGTGCGGTATTTGGAGCGCAGCGAGGTGTTCGCGGCGTTGATTTTGATGTCCTGGCGGACGCGTTTACGACCGGAGGCCAGTCGTGGGTTCTTTTTCTTCGGCTTGGTTGCCATGGTGAATATTCCTTAAATGTTTGGAGATGTTGCCAGCAAAGCCAGCGATTTTAGCACGGCCGTGGGCCCTTGAACAGGGGCTACACTGTGCGGCGTGTCGCTATTCAAATCCGCCTCTTTGGTCTCTGTCTTGACCCTGGCCTCGCGCATCACGGGTTTGGTGCGCCAATTGCTGATGGCCACCATGTTCGGCGCCACGCCCATGACCGACGCCTTCAACGTCGCGTTCCGTATTCCCAATATGTTTCGCCGCCTGTTTGCCGAAGGGGCATTCAGTCAGGCCTTTGTGCCCGTGCTCGCGGGCGTGCGCGCCACGGAGGGCGACGACGCCACCCGCGTGTTGGTCAGCCAAATCGCCACGGTCCTGTTTTGGGTCTTGGTGCTGACTTGCATCGCCGGTGTCGTGGGTGCGCCTTGGTTGGTCTGGGCCATGGCCAGTGGCTTGCAGCAAAGCCCAGCGGGCTACGACGCCGCGGTGCTGCTCACACGCTGGATCTTCCCCTACATCGGTTTCATGTCGCTGGTGGCGCTGTCGGCCGGCATTTTGAACACTTGGAAGCATTTCGCCGCGCCCGCGGCCACGCCGGTTTTGCTCAACCTGTCCATGATCGCCGCCGCTTGGCTGGGCGCTCCGGCGTTTGCGTCCATGGGCATCGAGCCGATTTACGCCATGGCCGTGGGGGTGATGGTGGGGGGCATGTTGCAGTTGGGCGTGCAAATCCCCATGCTCAAACGCATCGGCATGTTGCCGCGCGTGGCTTGGCGCTGGTCCGAGATCCGCGCCGCCTGGGTTCACCCGGGCACCCAGCGCGTGACCCGACTCATGCTGCCCGCGCTTTTGGGTGTGAGCGTGGCACAGCTGTCTTTGCTGATCAACACACAAATCGCTTCACACATGACACCCGGCAGCGTGAGCTGGTTGTCGTATGCCGACCTCTTGATGGAATTCCCCACCGCCATGCTGGGGGTGGCGCTGGGCGTGGTCTTGCTCCCCCAGCTCTCGGCCGCCCAAGCGGCCCAAGAGGGCGATCGCTACAGCGCCTTGCTCGATTGGGGCTTGCGTTTGGTGGTGGTGTTGGGCGTGCCCGCGGCCTTGGCGCTCTTGGTGTTTGCCGAGCCCTTGGTGGCGGTGCTTTATCACTATGGCGCTTTCACCGCGCGCGACGTGGTGCAGACTTCCCACGCCCTCATGGGTTACGGCGTCGGTTTGTTGGGTTTGGTGGCCATCAAGGTCTTGGCCCCTGGTTTTTATGCCCGCCAAGACATCCGCACTCCTGTGAAAATCGCCATCGTGGTCTTGGTGCTCACCCAGCTGCTCAACCTGCTTTTGGTGCCGCATTTTGCGCACGCCGGTTTGGCTTTGGCCATTGGCTTGGGGGCTTTGGTCAACGCCAGCTGGCTTTTGGTGGGCTTGCTGCGCCGCGGGGCTTTTGTGCCGTTGCCGGGCTGGGGTCGCTTGCTTTTGCAGGTGGGTGTGGCCAGCGCGGTCATGGCCGCGGGCTTGTGGTGGGTCGAACAATCCTTTGATTGGGTCGACGCCGACGGCCGCCGTTGGGCTCGCGTGGGCTGGGTCGCTGCCAGCGTGGTGGGGGCGGTCGTGGTTTACTTGGGTTTGTTGCGCGTGCTGGGTGTGTCTTGGCGTGCCTTGATTCGAAAGTGAGCCATGGCCATGCAATTTGACGCCCCCACGCCTTTGCAGTACTTCGCCAGTTTGGTGGCCGAGGACGAGGGCTTCCCGCTGCTCGAAGCCGCGGCCAGCTTGGTCCAAGACGAATACCCCGACGGTGATGTGCAGCAGGTGCTCGACTCGGTCGATCAGCTCGCCCAGCGGCTGCGCCGCCGCTTGAGCCCCGACGCCGACCCTTTGCAGCGCTTGCGCATGCTCAACCAGTTTTTCTTCAAAGACCTGGGCTTTGCGGGCAACGTCAACCACTACCACGACCCCGACAACAGCTACTTGCACGTGGTGCTGCGCACGCGCCGAGGCATTCCCGTGAGTTTGGCGGTGCTGTGGTTGGAGCTCGCTCAGGGCTTGCGCTTGAAGGCGCGCGGCATCAACTTTCCCGGTCACTTTTTGGTCAAAGTCAACTTGCCCGCGGGGCAGGTGGTGATCGATCCCTTCAGCGGTGAGTCGCTCAGCCGCGATGCCTTGTCCGAACGCTTGCTGCCCTACCAGCAGAGCCAAGGCATGGTGGGCGAGTTCGAGGTGCCCATGGGCTTGTATTTGCAGTCAGCCACACCACGCGACATCTTGGCGCGCATGCTGCGCAACCTCAAAGACCTGCACCGCAGCCAATCCGATAGCTCACGCCTGTTGGCCGTGCAAGAACGCTTGGTCATTTTGTTGCCCGAGCACTTGCCTGAGCGGCGCGACCGGGGCTTGGCCCACGCTGCTTTGGGCAACACCCGCGAGGCCGTGGCCGATTTGGAGCACTACTGCGCACACACCGACGACACCCTCGATCGCGAGCTCATGCAGCAGCGCCTCACGGCCTTGCGCCGTGAGATGAGCTGAACTCAAGCAACGACCACGGCCGCGCCGCTGCCTTGCGGCGCAATGCGGCCGATGGTGTGCACCGTCTCGCCCAAACCGCGCAGCGTGACCGCACAGGCTTCGGCCTGTTGGGGGTCGATGACCACCACCATGCCGATGCCGTTGTTGAAGGTGCGGTTCATCTCGACGTCGTCAATGCCGGCGGTGGCCTGCAGCCAAGCGAAGAGCTCGGTTTGCGGCCAGCTGCCTTTGACCAAATGCGCGGCCATGCCTTCGGGCAAGACGCGGGGAATGTTCTCCAGCAAGCCGCCGCCGGTGATGTGGGCCAAGGCTTTGATGGGGTGCTGGGCCAGCGCCGCCAACACGTTTTTCACGTACAGGCGGGTGGGGCGCATGATGGCTTCTTTGAAGGGCATGCCGTCCAAGGTGGCGGGGGTGTTGGCGCCGGCGCGTTCGATGCACTTGCGCACCAAGCTGAAACCGTTGGAATGCACGCCATGGCTGGCCAAGCCCAGCACCACGTCGCCGGGCTGCACGTTGGCGCCGGTCAGGATCTTGCTCTTTTCGACCGCACCGACACAAAAGCCAGCCAAGTCGTATTCGCCCGCGGGGTACATGCCTGGCATTTCTGCGGTTTCTCCGCCGATCAAGGCGCAACCGCTCATCTCGCAGCCCTGGGCAATGCCGCCGACCACGGCCGCGGCGGTGTCCACGTCCAACTTGCCGCAGGCGAAGTAGTCCAAGAAAAACAGCGGCTCGGCGCCTTGCACCAGCACGTCGTTGACGCTCATGCCCACCAGGTCAATGCCCACGGTGTCGTGCATGTTCCACTCAAACGCGAGTTTGAGTTTGGTGCCCACGCCGTCGGTGCCGCTGACCAGCACGGGTTCTTGGTAGCGCTTGGGCACTTCAAACAGCGCGCCAAAACCGCCGATGCCGGCCAAGACGCCTTCGCGCATGGTTTTCTTGGCCAGGGGTTTGATGCGGTCGACCAAGGCGTCGCCGGCCTCGATGTCAACGCCAGCGTCTTTGTAGGAAAGGGGGGTGTTTGTGTTCATGCGGGTCGTCGCTTCGGGGCGGTGTATCGTCGAGGGGCGGAAAAATACGGGCGCACCCAGTGCGCCCGATAGAATTTGCCTTTGATTTTAAGGGTTTACACCGCCCACCCCAATTCAAGCACCCATGACATTCACCCCCGCCCAAATTCGCCTCACCGCTTGGACCGCGCTGACCGTGGCCGCTGTGCTGGTGCTGGCCCTGCTCGCGCCGGTGCTGTCGCCCTTTGTGCTGGGGGCGGTGCTGGCTTACGCGGTGCTGCCCTTGGTGGACCGCTGGGCGCGCTGGGGTGTCCCCCGTTGGGCCGGGGCTTTGCTGGCTTTGGGGCTGGTGGCGCTGCTGGTCTTGGCGGTGGCCTTGTTGATCGTGCCGGTCATCACGCAGCAAATCCCTTTGCTGCGCGACCAGGTGCCGACCTTGCTGGAGCGGGCCAATGCCGTGCTGGCGCCATGGGCGCAGCGCATGGGCGTGCCCTTGCAAATCGATGTGGCCATGGTGCGCGAATGGTTCTCGCAATTGGTCAGCGGCCACGAATCCGAATGGTTCGAGCGCGCCTTTGCCTCGCTGCGCATCGGTGGCAGTGCCTTGCTGGCCTTGCTGGGCAACGTGGTCTTGGCCCCCATGGTGGCGTTTTATTTGCTGGTCGATTGGCATGGCTTGACCGCGCGCTTGCGCCAATTGCTGCCCCCTCGCTGGCTGGCGGGGGTGGACGCATTTTTGGGCGAGACCGATGCCATTTTGGGCGAGTACCTGCGCGGCCAAATGCTGGTCATGCTGGTGTTGGCGGTCTTGTATTCCGTGGGTTTGGCCGCGGTCGGGCTGAACTTGGCGGTGGCCATTGGCGTCTTCACGGGCCTGGCCGTGTTTGTGCCTTACATCGGTTTTGGCGTGGGTTTGGTCCTGGGCACCTTCGCCGCCTTGCTCGAATTTCAAAGCTGGACCGGTGTGTTGGCGGTCTGGGTGGTGTTTGGCGTGGGGCAGTTCTTGGAGAGTTTCGTGCTGACCCCGCGGTTGCTGGGTGAGCGCATCGGCCTACACCCGCTGGTGGTGATTTTTGCGTTGATGGCCTTTGGGCATTTGTACGGGTTTGTGGGCGTCTTGGTGGCCTTGCCGGTCAGCGCGGTGCTCTTGGTGGTCTTGCGCTTGGCGGTGCGGCGTTACCGCGCCAGCGAGCTCTACACCGACGCCCCACCCCAGGATAGTCAACGGTGAGCCCACCCCGCATGCAGCAACTCGCGCTGGACATTGGTCTGGCGCCGGTGCCGACCCTGGACAACTTCATCGATGCGGGCAACGAAGCCGCCGCCGAACACGTCCGCTTGTGGGCCAACAACCCCCTGCGCTCGCCCGTGCCCACCTTGCTCTGGGGTGACAGCGGCAGCGGCAAAACCCATTTGCTGCGCGCCGTGGCCGAGGCTGTGCGAGGGCAGGGCGGTCGTGTCGGTTGGCTCGACCCCCAAGTCATCAACCCCAGCGACTTCGATGAGCGCTGGGATGTGGTCTTGCTCGACGATTGCCACCTGCTCACCGCCAGCCAACAGGCCGCGGCCTTCAACTGGTTCATCAACGCGCAAACCCCGGTGCAAGGCACGGGTCGTTGGGTGTTGGCCGCGTCTGCTTTGCCGCCTGCCGATTTGGTCTTGCGCGAAGACTTGCGCACCCGACTGGGCTGGGGCCATGTGTTCGCATTGAAAACCTTGGACGAGTCCGAGCGCCGCGCTGTTCTGCGTCGCGAGGCCGATGCGCGCGGGGTCTTTTTGAGCGACGAGGTCATGGACTTCATGCTCAAGCGCTTCTCGCGCGATCTCTCCAGTTTGATGATGCTTTTGCACGAACTCGACGCTTACGCTTTGCGCACCCAACGCGCGATCACCATTCCCTTACTCAAAACCATGCTGGAGAACGAATGAAACTGGCCCTGTTTGACCTCGATCACACTTTGTTGCCCTTGGACTCCGATTTTTCTTGGGGCCAGTTCACCGTGGATCTCGGCTGGCGCGACGCGGTGACGCACACCCAAACCAACCAAGCCTTCTACGCGCAATACTGCGCCGGCACCCTGAACATCGCCGACCACGTGCGCTTCAGCACCGAGGCCTTGCGTGAGCAAGGCATGGCGGCGGCGCACGCGGCCCATGAGCGTTTCATGCGCGACATCATTCGCCCCGCCATGCGCCCCGCGGCCATCGATCTGGTGGCGCAATACCGCCAAGCGGGTTATGCCACCTTGTTGGTCACGGCCACCAATGCTTTTGTGACCCGTCCGATTGCCGAGGCCTTTGGCATGGACGAACTGATCGCCATCGATTTGGCGGTGGACGCCAGTGGCACCCCCACCGGGGAAATCCACGGCACGCCCTCGTTCCGGGAGGGCAAGGTCGCGCGTGTGGAACAATGGCTGTCTGAGCGGTCTCTCTCATGGGCCGATGTGACGCACAGCGTGTTCTACAGCGACTCCATGAACGACCTGCCCCTGCTCGAGCGTGTGCACGAGCCGGTGGCCACCAACCCCGATGCCCGATTGCTCGACATCGCCACCCAGCGTGGCTGGCGCATCCTGAACCTCTTCGAATGATCAAAAACTTCATCGACAAGCTGCTGGGCAAATCCAGCCCACCCAGCCGAACCAAGGCCAGTGCCGAATCGGCCTTTGGCCAACGCCAAGACGTGCCCGCCAAGGTGCACCGCATCGACCCCGATTTGGTCGACGACCGGGCGCTCGACGTGGTCCACACGCTCAAAGACGCGGGCTTTGAAGCCTACATCGTGGGCGGCGCGGTGCGCGACCTCTTGCTGGGTTTGCGTCCCAAAGACTTTGACGTGGCCACCGACGCCACGCCCGAGCAAGTCAAACAGCTTTTCCGCCGCGCCTTCATCATTGGGCGGCGCTTTCGCATCGTGCACGTGGTCTATGGCCGCGGCCGCGAGAACGAGGTGATCGAAGTCTCCACCATGCGCGCCTACCTCGACAGCGCCGACGCCGAACAGGTCTCGGGCAACGAACGCACCAGCAAAGGCGCCTTGGCCAACATGAAGCACGCGGTGGACGCCAGCGGTCGCGTCTTGCGCGACAACGTCTGGGGCCCGATCGAGCAAGACGCGGCGCGGCGCGACTTCAGCATCAACGCGATGTACTACGACCCGCAAACCCAGACCGTTGTCGACTTTCACAACGGCATCCGCGACGCCAAAAAGCGCGTGCTGCGCATGATCGGCGACCCGGCCACGCGCTACCGCGAAGACCCCGTGCGCATCATCCGCGCCGTGCGTTTTGCCGCCAAGCTCAGCCCCTTGGGGTTCAAATTTGACGCGGGCACCTTGAAGCCCTTGGCGTCTTCGCGCCGCTTGCTGCTCGACGTGCCGCAAAGCCGCTTGTTCGACGAAATGCTCAAGCTGCTGCAAACCGGCCACGCTTTGGCCAGCGTGGAGCAACTCAAGGCCGTGGGTTTGGACTCGGGCATTTACCCCTTGCTCGACGTCGTGGTGCAGCGCGCCGCCGACCCGTTTGTGCGCACCGCCTTGGAAGACACCGACCGCCGTGTGGGCGAAGGCAAGCCTGTGGTGGCGAGCTTTTTGTTGGCCTGTGTGCTGTGGTCCGACGTGCGCCAAGGCTGGGCCAAGCGCCTCAAAGCCCGACCCAACCAGCGCCCCATGCCCACGTCTCAAGCGCTTCAAGAAGCGGTGGACGAGGTGTTCGAGTCGCGCATCGGCGATGTGTCGGGGCGCGGCAAACTCGGCGCGGACATGCGCGACATCTGGATGATGCAGCTGCGCTTTGACAAGCGCGTGGGCAACGGCCCGCACAGCTTGGTCGAGCAGCCACGTTTTCGCGCCGGTTTTGACTTCATGCGCTTGCGCGCGAGCACGGGCGAGATCGACGCTTCTTTGGCCGATTGGTGGGAAGACTTCCAACACGCCAGCGACGACGAGCGCGACGAGATGATCGAAGCCCAACGCCGCCAGCCCAGCCCCAAAGGCGGTGCTCGACGTGCCTCGACCGCCAAAGTCCGCGACGATGAAGCGGATGACAGCACCGAGCCCAACGCCGACGAGCGGGTCGACGGCGAGGCCGATGCGCCCGCCAAAAAACGCCGCCGCCGTCGCCGCAAGCCCGGCGCGGGCGGTGACGCGCCAGCCGCAGCGGAATAAACATGGGCTTGGCGCCAAGCCCCAACGCGTCAGCGCGTGAGCCGGTCTTGGCTTATGTGGGTTTGGGCGCCAATTTGGGTGACGCGGGTGCCGCGCTGCAAACGGCCTTGGCCCGCTTGGCGCAAGCACCGGGCGTGCTGGCCTGCCGATCCTCAGGCCTGTACCGCAGCGCCCCAGTGGACGCCACCGGGCCCGACTACCTCAACGCCGTGGCCGAGCTGCGCACCACGCTCACCGCCATGGACGTGTTGGCCCTGCTGCAGGCGCTGGAAAACCAAGCCGGCCGCGAACGCCCCTACCGCAACGCACCGCGCACCCTGGACTTGGACCTCTTGATCTACGGCGATGCGCGCATCCAAGCGCCCACCCTGGAGGTGCCGCACCCCCGCATGTGGGGTCGGGCGTTTGTGCTGTTGCCTTTGGCCGAGTTGGCACCCGAGCGGGTGTCGGACGAGGCGTTGGCTGCGGTGCAAGACCAAGCCATTGCGCGTCTGCCGACACAGGTATTGACGTAACGTACGCTTTTGCGTACCATTTGGACTTCCGCTTTGAGAATGTCCAGACATGCAAAACCTAACCGCCAGCGAAGCACGTGCCAATCTCTACCGACTCATGGATGAGACGGCCGAGTCGCATGTGCCTATCCAGATTTCTGGCAAGCGCAACAGCGCGGTCTTGGTGTCCTCGGAAGATTGGGCAGCGATTCAGGAAACTTTGTATCTGCTGGCCATTCCAGGCATGCGTGAGTCCATCAAAGCCGGTATGGCTGAGCCCCTGGGTACCAGCGCCAAGGAACTCAAGTGGTAACTTGGTCGGTGGTGTTCGCCAAACTGGCGCTCAAAGACGCCAAAAAGTTGGCGGCCAGCGGTCTCAAACCCAAAGCGCAAGAGTTGCTGACCTTGTTGGCCACCGACCCCTTTCAAAATCCCCCACCGTTTGAAAAGTTGGTGGGTGATCTTTCAGGGGCTTACTCGCGGCGCATCAACATTCAACACCGAATCGTTTATGAGGTGTTTTTAAAAGAAAAAACCGTGCGCATATTGCGCATGTGGACGCACTACGAATGAGTGCGTGCTTGGGGCCTTCAAGGCGCCAAGCGTTCCCGAACCCACTGACCGGCGTCGAGCCGGTAGCGCAAGCGGTCGTGCAAGCGGCTGGGGCGGCCTTGCCAGAATTCCCAGCGCTCGGGCTTGAGGCGGTAGCCACCCCAATGCGGGGGGCGTGGGGGTTGCAGCATGAACTGAGCGCCGTACTTGGCCGCGTTGGTGACCAGCACCGTGCGGCTGTCGATCACCTGGCTTTGTGGGCTGGCCCACGCGCCGATGCGGCTGTCCAACGGGCGGCTGGCAAAGTAGGCGTCGCTCTCGGCGTCGCTGACCTTCTCCACCACACCCTCGATGCGCACCACGCGCTCGAGCTCCACCCAATGGAATTGCAGCGCGGCAAACGGGTTGCCGCCCAGCTCCAAGCCTTTGCGGCTGCCGTAGTTGGTGTACCAAACGATGCCGCGCTCGTCCACGCCTTTGATCAGCACGATGCGCGTGCTTGGGCGCAAGTCGCTGCCCACCGTGGCCAAGGTCATGGCGTTGGGCTCGGGCAGTTGACCATCGATGGCCTGTTGCAGCCATTGTTCAAACTGCACGCGCGGGTCGGCGTGAGAGGCCGACTCGCTGAGTTCGGCTTTTTCGTAACTTTTGCGCAGGTCGGCGATGTTCATGCGTCGCGTTGGATGAGTTCGATTTTGTAGCCGTCGGGGTCGGTCACGAAGGCGATCACGGTGGTGCCGCCTTTGACCGGACCTGCTTCGCGCGTGACGTTACCGCCACGGGCTTTGATGGCGTCGCACGCGGCGTAGGCATTGGGCACGCCCAAAGCAATGTGGCCATACGCGGTGCCCATGTCGTATTCGCTGGTGTCCCAGTTGTGGGTCAACTCGATCTCGGCTTGGCCGGGGTTGCCCCCGTCAAAGCCTAAGAACGCCAAGGAATAGCGGTACTCGGGGTTCTCGCTGCGTCGCAGCAGCTGCATGCCCAAGACCTCGGTGTAGAAGGCGATGGAGCGGTTCAAATCGCCCACGCGCAACATGGTGTGCAGCAGTCGCATGTGTGTCTCCCGGTATCAGCGGATGCGACCGTAATTGGTGCGCAGCGGATCGGCTGGGCCACCTTTGGTGCCGCCGTTGGACTTGCCACCACCGCCCTTGTTGCGGTTGCCCGAGCGCATGGCGTCGATGCTGGTGCGCAGCGGGTCGGGCTGGCCACCGGGGTTGCCGGTGCGTGGGCGTGGCTCGCGGATGCGCAAGCTGCCCAAGTGGGCGTTGGGGCCGGGCTGGCGCTCGGGGCGGTCGCCGCCCTCCAAGCGCTCAGCGCGGGGTGGACGGTCAGCGCGATCGCCACGGTCACCTCGGTCGGCGCTGCGCTCGGGGCGTGGACCGTTCGGGCGGCGCGTGTCGCGGCGCTCTTGGCCACCACCGTCAAAACCAGCTTCAGCGCCGGGCTGGGCGGCGCGTTCGGCACGGCGTGGGCGGTTTTGGCCGCGGCCACCACCACCGCCGTTGCCAGCATTGCCGCCTTCAGTGGCTTTTTTCTCGCGCACGCGGGTGAGCATTTCGGTGCGAGCGGCTTTGGCCGCAGCGGCCATCACGTCGCGGCTCGGGGGCTTGCCCGCCCCACCCCAGATGGTTTGGCGACCCATGGCGATGGGCTCGGCTTTTTCGCCGGGCTCGGGCATGAACTCGGGGAAGATCTGCACCGGGATTTGTTGCTTGGTGAAGCGCTCGATGTCCATCATGAAGCCTTCTTCGTCCAGGCTCACGAGGTTGACGGCTTCGCCGCTGTTGCCCGCGCGGCCGGTGCGGCCGATGCGGTGCACGTAGTCTTCGCAGACGTTGGGGATCTCGTAGTTCACCACGTGTGGCAACTCATCGATGTCGATGCCGCGTGCGGCGATGTCGGTGGCCACCAAGGCGCGGATTTCACCGCTCTTGAAGCCGGCCAAGGCTTGCGTGCGCGCACCCTGGCTCTTGTTGCCGTGCAAGGCCATGGCTTGGATGCCGTTTTTGGTCAAGAACTCGGCCACGTTGTTGGCGCCGAATTTGGTGCGCGTGAACACCAAGACCTGGCTCCAGTTGTGCTGGTTGATGATGTGCACCAACAGCGCTTTTTTCTTGCCGCGGCCCACGGGGTGGATCACTTGGGTGATGCGCTGTACCGTGGTGTTGCGCGGCGTGACCTGGATGTGTTGTGGGTCTTTGAGCAAATTGCTGGCCAAGTCGCGAATCTCGTCGCTGAAGGTGGCCGAGAACAAGAGGCTTTGTTTGTCTTTGGGCACCAAGGCCAAGATTTTCTTGACGTCGTGGATGAAGCCCATGTCGAGCATGCGGTCGGCTTCGTCGAGCACGAGCACCTGCACGGTGGACAGGTCCAAAAAGCCTTGCTGCTGCAAGTCGAGCAAACGACCGGGCGTGGCCACCAAAATGTCCACGCCTTTTTTCAAGGCGTTGATTTGGGGGTTCATGCCCACGCCACCGAAGATCACGGCCGAGGTCAGCGAGAGGTGGGCACCATACTGGCGCACCGACTCTTCGACCTGCGCGGCGAGTTCGCGCGTGGGGGTGAGCACCAAAGCGCGAACGCCCACACCGCCAAAGCGGTTCTTGCTGCGTTCACCGGCTTGCAGGCGGTGCAGCAAAGGCAAGGTGAAGGCGGCGGTTTTGCCAGTGCCGGTTTGGGCGCCGGCGAGCAAGTCGTGCCCGGCGAGCACCGCGGGGATGGCTTGCGCCTGAATGGGGGTGGGTATCTCGTAACCTTGCTCGCGCACGGCTTGGACAATGGCCGGGGCCAAATTCAATTCATCAAAGTTCATTTCAAGGGCGCCGTCTGCGGCGCGGGCATTGGCTCTTTAGCTGCGGTGAGCAGCGACCAGTCGGGGCCAATGTGGTCGATCAATTGAGCTTGTCTCCGCAGGCGAGGCGCCTGGGTCAAACTCCAGCAGAAGTGCTGACGCGCCGACAACTGGAGGCCAGCGCTAAAAGCATTGTCGCACGAATCGGTGGGAGGGCTGGACGGACGGTTTGTTTTTCGCTAAAGTAATGAATCCTTACTTTGGAGTGTGCCCATGCTGGCCAAAATCACCGCCAAAAACCAACTCACCTTGCCGAAAAGTTTGACGCAAGCCGTGGGTGCCACCGACTACTTTGATGTGCAAGCACGGGACGGGCAATTGATCTTGACGCCAGTGCGCATTCAGCGCGGCGATGCCGTGCGCGCCAAATTGGCGGAGCTCGAACTCACCGACATCGACATGCTGAACGCGGTGGCGTGGGCCAGAGCCAAGCAAAGCCCAGCGGTGTTGGCCAGCGAACCTGAGGCTGGATACCCAGCCATCCAAGCCAAACCGGTGGCACCTTCAAAGAAGCGTTCCGCCAAATGAAGGTTCCGTGTCGCGTGGTCTTGGACACCAATGTCGTTTTGTCTGCTTTGGTGTTTCGCGGTGGAGTGGCTGGCGCATTGCGCCCCGCTTGGCAATCGGGCGTGTTTGTGCCATTGGTGAGCAAACACACCGCCCAAGCATTGGTGCGCGTTTTGGCGTACCCCAAGTTCCGTTTAGCGGCTTCGGACCAAGAGGAATTGCTGGCCGATTACCTGCCTTATGCTCAAACGGTTCGGGTTCCAGAACCCCCGCCGAAAGTGCCGGATTGTCGTGATCCTTTGGACTTGCCGTTTCTGCACTTGGCGGTGGCGGGCCGTGCAGAGGCCTTGGTTTCGGGCGATCTCGATGTGTTGTCGATGGCCTCGACGTTTGAGCGCCTGCATGGTTGCCCGGTTTTGTCCTTGGACGCCTTTTATTCTTCTCACTGTGTCAATTGATGGATTTCCCATGACCCAACAAAGCATGTTCGCCGACGACGCGGCCCCAGCGCCCACCCCCGCCAAAGCGACCAAGGCCCAAAAAGCCGTGTCCACCGATGCCGCCCTGAGCCCCGAGGCCATGGCCTCGGCTTTGGACGCGCACCCCGACTACCGGGTGCTGCGCCGTTTGGTGCCGCGCTTGGACTACGGGCCGGTGCCCGCGGGCGCGAAGACGCAGCGGGTGTTGGTGCTCGACACCGAAACCACGGGCTTGGACCACCGCCAAGAGCGCGTCATCGAACTGGCCATGCTCTCGGTCTTGTTCGACACGGCCACGGGCTTGCCCGTGGGGCCGGTCACGGTGTTTGAGGCGTTTGAAGACCCGGGCAAACCCATCAGCCCCGAGGTGCAGGCGCTGACCGGCATCAGCGACGACGACGTGCGCGGCCAGCGCATCGACGACGCGCAGGTCGAGGCGCTGGTGGGCGCAGCTGACGTGGTCGTGGCGCACAACGCCAGTTTTGACCGACCCTTTGTGGAGGCGCGTTGGCGTGTGTTCGAAGACAAGGCCTGGGCCTGTTCGTTCGCCGGCATGGATTGGAAAGCCCAAGGCAGCGGCTCGGCCAAGCTGGAATTTTTGGCCGCCGAGTCGGGTTGGTTCTACGACGCGCACCGCGCACAAGTCGATTGCCACGCGCTCTTGCAGGTGCTCACCGCCAAGCTCAAAGACAGCCCCAAAACGCGTTTGCTGCACCTCATCGAAGGCAGCGCTCAGTCGCGCTACAAACTGCGCGCCACGGGCGCTCCGTTCGAAGCCAAAGACAGCCTCAAGGCGCGCGGCTACCGCTGGGACGCCGATGGCCGCGTGTGGTGGTGCTCGTTGAGCGACGACGCGGCCTTGGACGCCGAGGCCGATTGGCTCAAAGCCAACGTCTACTTCCGCGGTGCCAGCGTCCAGCTCGAAAAACTCAACAGCCGGGTGCAGTTCTCGGTGCGCCCGGGTGAGGTGTCGGTGCGGGAGCTTTGACAGAGCAGTCTGGGATAATGGCGGGTTGCGCGCGCGGCCGTCGGCCCGAGGCGTTTGTTTGATGAGGTGATTTTTTCCATGGCCCAATACGTTTTTTCGATGAACCGCGTCAGCAAGACGGTGCCGCCCAAGCGCCAGATCTTGAAGAACGTGTCGCTGTCTTTCTTCCCTGGCGCCAAGATCGGCGTGCTGGGTCTCAACGGCTCGGGCAAGTCGACCTTGCTCAAAATCATGGCTGGTGTGGACAAAGAAATCGACGGCGAAGCCACGCCGATGCCCGGCATCAAGATCGGCTACCTGCCGCAAGAACCACAACTCGACCCCGACCAAACCGTGCGCCAATCGGTGGAGCAGGGCATTGGTGGCGCCTTGGCTGCGCAGCAGCGCCTGGACGAGGTCTACGCCGCTTACGCCGAAGAAGGTGCCGACTTTGACGCCCTCGCCGCCGAACAAGCCGAGTTGGAGGCCATCATTTCTTCCAGCGGTTCGGAGAATGCCGACCTGCAGTTGGAGCTGGCCGCCGACGCGCTGAACCTGCCCGCTTGGGATGCGGTGGTGAAGAACCTCTCCGGTGGTGAAAAGCGCCGCGTGGCGCTGTGCCGCTTGTTGCTCTCCAAGCCCGACATGCTCTTGCTCGACGAACCGACCAACCACTTGGACGCTGAGTCGGTGCACTGGCTCGAGCAGTTCTTGCAGCGTTTCTCCGGCACCGTGGTGGCCATCACCCACGATCGCTACTTCTTGGATAACGCCGCCGAATGGATTTTAGAATTGGACCGTGGCCACGGCATTCCATGGAAAGGCAATTACTCCGACTGGCTGGAGCAAAAAGAACAGCGCTTGGCCCAAGAACAAAAGAGCGAAGACGCCCGCTCCAAGGCCATGAAGGAAGAATTGAAGTGGGTGCGCAGCAACGCCAAAGGCCGCCAGGCCAAGAGCAAGGCCCGCATGTCGCGCTTCGAAGAGTTGAGCGACGTCGAATACCAAAAGCGCAACGAGACCAACGAGATCTTCATTCCCGTGGCCGAGCGCTTGGGTGCGCAGGTCATCGAGTTTGACAACGTCTCCAAGAGTTTTGGCGACCGCTTGCTCATGGACAAGCTCAGCTTCAAGCTGCCGGCCGGCGCCATCTGCGGCATCATCGGCCCCAACGGCGCGGGCAAGTCCACGCTGTTCCGCATGATCCAAGGCGTTGAAACGCCGGACAGCGGTGCCATCACCATCGGACAAACCGCCAAACTGGCCTTTGTGGACCAAAGCCGCGAAAGCCTGGAAGGTGACAAGACCGTCTGGGAGGACGTCTCGGGCGGCTTGGACAACATCACCGTGGGCAAGTTTGTGATGCCCAGCCGCGCCTACATCGGCCGCTTCAACTTCAAAGGCAACGACCAGCAAAAGCTGGTTAAAAACCTCTCCGGTGGTGAGCGCGGCCGTTTGCACTTGGCCAAAACCTTGGCCCAAGGCGGCAACGTCTTGATGCTCGACGAACCCTCGAACGACTTGGACGTCGAAACCTTGCGCGCGCTGGAAGAAGCGCTGCTCGAATTCGCCGGCAGCGCGATGGTGATTTCGCACGACCGCTGGTTCCTCGACCGCATCTGCACGCACATCCTGGCCTATGAGGGCGACAGCCAGTGGTACTTCTACGATGGCAACTTCACCGAGTACGAGGCCGATAAGGTCAAGCGCTTGGGCGAAGAAGGGGCGCGTCCGAAACGTGCGCGCTTCAAGAGCTTGAAGTAAACCCGTGGGTATGCCAGACCTCGCAGCCGTTCGCGCCTCAGTTCAGCGCAGCGTGCTGTGTTGGCTGGCCACGGTGGACGCCGATGGCCAACCCAATGTGTCGCCCAAAGAGGTCTGGGCCATCGCCGATGACCAGCACGTGGTGGTGGCTCACATCGCATCACCCGTCAGTGCGCGCAACATCGCGCAACAGCCACAGGTCTGTTTGAGTTTTGTGGATGTGTTTGTGCAAAAGGGCTTCAAGCTCAAGGGCACGGCCCAGGTGGTGGGCACAGACGACCCCGCCTTTGCGCGCTGGGCCCAACCGCTGTTGGCCATGGTGGGGCAACGCTTTGTCATCCAGAGCGTGATGGTGATCCGCGTCACTGCTGTCGCCCCCATTGTGGCCCCGAGCTACCGTTTTTATGCCGACGAAACCACCGAGCAGGCGCAAGTGGCTTCGGCCATGCGCACCTACGGTGTTCAACCCCACACGAAACCATCCTGAGCATGAGCCCCACACCCGAGAGCATCATCGCCGACACCCGCCGCTGGTTGGAGCAAGCCGTCATCGGCCTGAACCTGTGCCCGTTTGCGCGCTCGGTGTATGTCAAAAACCAAGTGCGCATCGTGGTCAGCAGCGCGCGGCACATCGACGCCTTTTTGGACGACCTCGACCGCGAGTTGGCCCACTTGCAAGCCGTGAGCGCCGAAGACACCGACACCACGCTGCTCATCCACCCGACTTTGTTTCCCGACTTCTTTGTGTTCAACGACTTCCAAGGTGTGGTCGATGAGGTGTTGGTCGAGCACGAACTCGAAGGCGTGATTCAAGTCGCTCATTTCCACCCCGACTTCGTGTTCGACGGTGAACCCGAAGGCGACATGAGCCACTTCACCAACCGCGCGCCTTACCCCATCTTGCACCTGCTGCGCGAAGACAGCGTGGGGCGGGCGGTTGACAGTGCGGGGGGCGATGCCGAGCAGATCGTGGAGCGCAACATCCGCACCTTGCGCGACCTGGGGCCCGAGGGCTGGACGCGTTTGTTGGCTTAATTCGTGGGCAGGTGTTGCATGAGTCGCTTGCGCACCCAGCGGATGTGGCTGCGCAAAGCGTAGAGCTCGTTGGCGTAAGGCAAGGGCACTTGGACGTGCTCGACCGTGGCTTCTAAGCGGTCCAGAGCCAAGAGTTGAGCTTGTGTGTCTTGGGCGCTGGCGCTGCGCTCCACGCGTTCTTCAATCTCTTGCAATTCGGCGTACCAACGGAACACCTTGGAGCGCACGCGCAGGGTGTAGAGCGGCGGCAAGATGCGCGAGAGTGGCAAGACCAAAGCCAAAATCAAACCCCTGGCCAGCCACATGCGTTCGACCACGTTGGCCAACCAAAACGGCAAATAGCGCTGCAGCCACGGCTGGCCGTTGCGAATGTCGCGCCCCTTGTCGGTCACGCAACTGGGTCAGTTTGGGGCGCCCGACCAAGCGCTGCGCGCTGGTCTGCCAGTAAAACACCCACAGCGGCTCCACGAACAAATTGCCGAGGGCCGTGAGGTTTTGGCGGTCGGTGTCGGCCCACGCCACGCTGCCGCCTTGCACAAAGGCCAAGTCGGCTTGGCCGCTGCGCAGCAAGTCCAGGTTGTGCGCCGAGCCCTCCGAGGGCAAGAGCGTCACATCGATGCCGTAGGCCGACAGTGCCTTGGCGTAGTGCTGGCCCATGGCGTCGTAAGCGCTTTGCTCCGGGCCGGTGGCCAAGACGACTTGTTTGGGTGGGTTGGGGTCCAGCCAGTGGTAGGCCCCCACCATGAGGGCCACGCCCAGTGCTACAAAAGGCCCAAAAGACAGCAGCCACTCCCACAATGAAGAGAGGAAAACGCGCACGTTGTTGTTCATGCGCGAACTCTACCGCATGATGAGGTCAGTTCGCGTGGTGATGGCCGTGATGCAAATCAGGAACGTGGGCATGGGTGTGCGTGACGCGTGTGTGTTGGTGCGCGTGGCTGTGTGCGCCCATGGGCATGGGATCGTGCCAGTGGTCGTGGTGCCCGTCGTCGTGCCTGTGCGCGTGTTCGTGGGCAAGTTCTTCGTGGGTGTGCTCGTGCGCATGGCTCTCCATCAAATGCAACACCACGCCCAGCAGCATCAAAAATCCCGCGGTGATCATGAGCCAACTGCCCGACCGATCGCCCAAGGCAAAGGCGCCCAAAGCGCCAATGAACGGCGCAAATGCAAAGACCGAGCCTGTGCGGGCTGCGCCAAAGCTGCGTTGGGCCAACAAATAAAAACGCAGACTCAATCCGTAGCCAGTGGCACCCACCAGCACCAAACCCAAGGCACTCATGACCGGTGGCGCAGATTCCGAAAAGACCATGGCCAAGGTGAACGTGCAGGTGGTGCCCAAAGCAGCTTTGACCCACACCACTTGGCCAGGGTCGCGGTCGGCCACACCCCGCGACAAGGTGTTGTCCACCCCCCAAGCCACCGTGGCCAACAGCACGGCCAACAAACCCCACAACTGGAATTGTCCCAAAGCGCCTTGCTCCACGACCAAGACAGCTCCGCCCAGCAGCATGAGCACCACCGCCAAGATGACCCTTTTGTCCAAAGTCTCTCCGTACCAACGCCAAGCCAACACAGCGGTGAACACGGCCTCCAGTGTGAGCATCAAGGAAGCGCTCGAACCACTGGTGTGTTGCAAACCCCAAGCCAATGCCACTGGACCGATCACAGCGCCAGTGCCCGCCATGGCCAATAGCCTAGGTGCATCCGTTCGCCGCAAACCAGCTTCTTTGGCAGCGGGTTGCTTCAAAGCCCAGGCAACCAGCGCCGCACCTGCGTACAGCAAGGCAGCGGTGGAGAAAGAGCCAACCCCTTGGCCCAAGCTTTGCACCATGGGGGTGCTCAGCCCAAACAGGCCTGCTGCCAGCAAAGCCAGCAAGCCGCCTTTGAATGCCGGATGGGTTGACCCGTTGTTCATCGTTTATTGACCGGTGAAGTTGGCGGCAATGAAATTGCCCGGCTGCGTGTAAAACATGTAAAGCGTTTCTTTGGATTTGTCTTTGGCCGCTGTGTCCTTGAACGTCACTTTCCACTCTTTGCCTTTTTTACCATCGACAGCCTCAATGCTGGCAGGCTTGATGGCGCTCCAAGAGGCGTCAAGTTTCTTGCTTTTGACCAGGGCGTCTTTGCGTTGCATGGCGCAAGCGCTCACCGTGGCCTCGGCCGCAGGTTTTTTGCCGTGAAAGTGGCAGCTGTTGCCTGGGTCGGCAACCGCCAAGGGCGTCCACAAGGTGGACATGATGGACAGGACCAGTGCGGGGATGGTGATTGATTTCATGGTGTTTCCTGAATGTGATGGGCTTGGGTGATTATTTCAAGGTGTTGCGACTGTCGTCGGTGGTGTTTTGAATGTCCATGTCCTCGTGCGCGTGCTGGTGTTCGACGGCCGGGAAGCGGAAGCTGTCGGGGTGGCTGTCGTGTTGATAGCCGTGCAACTGCGTGAACAAGAGGTAAATGCCCGCGTAAATCAGGCCCAGGTTGGCAAGGTGGCTGAAACGCGTAAAAGAAGGCCGGTGCCGCCACAAGGCGAGCAAGGCCACCATCACGCTCAAGGCCGCGATCTGGCCGACTTCCACGCCAACGTTGAAACTCAAAATACGCCAGAGCATGGCCACGGGGTCGTCGCCCAAGGGGAGTTGCTGCAAGCGGGTGGACAGACCAAAGCCGTGTAACAGGCCAAAAACAAACACCGCCTTGAGCAGGTTGGGCGAGGGCATGTTCAGGTGTTTTTGAAAGCCACCGTTGTTGTCAAAGCCTTTGTAAATGACGCTCAGGGCGATGATGGCGTCGACCAAATAGAAGTTCCAAGTGATCTTGAAGTAGGTCGCGAAGATCAGCGTGATGCAGTGGCCGATGGTGAACACCGTGACGAACTTGGCCACGTCTTTGAAGGTGGTCAAAAAGAAAACCACGCCAAACAGGAACAACAAATGGTCGTAGCCCGTGAGCATGTGGCTCGCGCCCAAACCCACGTATTGCAGGTAGCCGCCATCGAGCATGCGCTGGCGGTCTTCGTCGGAAATGCCATGGGCCCAAGCCATCACCGGCAAAGCGAACACCATCCATGCAGCGAGTCTTCCCAAAAAAAGATGTTTCATTGTTTAAAAATGTGGGTTTGGTAGGGGTTGTTGACATCACCGAGATGGTCTTCAACGCTTCGGGGCTTCGCTTGGGAATTTCTCCCACAGCACAAGGGCCCACACGGCGCAGATGATATACAGCAGCAAAAAGAAGTTGGGTGGCAGGTCCCAATAGAGCAGTCGCTGCAGCCAGAACCCCCAAAAAGACGGTGGGGCTTCTGTGCCGCGCAGATGGGCCTCGATCACGGTCAGCGGGCAGGTCATTCCCACCACCGCCTCAGCCGCCACGAATACCATCAGTCCAGCGTGCGTCAAGCGCAAGCGCCGCCAGCGAACCCAAGCCCAGCCTCTGATCGCTCCCACCGGAATCAGCAGCAAGCCTGCCGCGATGAACGCGGCGATGGCGAAGTGGATGGCCAAGACCCCGTCGGCTAACCATGGCATGGGCGCTTCCTCAAGGTCGCCGCTCGATGCGGATGACGGTGTAGGCGCCGTTGATCTGTTCGGCCGTGAAGCGCACCGCATCGCCCACCTTCAAGCCCGCGAGTTGGCTGGTATCGGGGACTTGGAACACCATGCTCATGGGGGGCATGTCGAGGTTTTTGATCTCGCCGTGTTTGAGGCTGACCTTGCCCGCGGCGGTGTCGATGCGCCGGATCTCGGCCTCGGCCCACGGCAGGGCTGCCCCTGCCGCGCTGGTGCTGTGCTGTGTTTTCATGAAACCCTCGCGTGGCGCTTGGGCGGCATTTTTGAAATAGCTTTGGTAGCTGCGGCTGCTGCCGTCTTTTTGCACCAAGAGCACGTCGTAGGGGTCGCGCCGGTTGCCGTACTCGGGCCCGTCCATGCCGGGGCTGCCCACGGGCATGCCGGGCACCGCCAGGCCCAAGGCTTTGGGCCGCTCGCTCAGCAAGCGCTGGATCTCGCTCACGTTCACATGGCCTTCGATCACGTAGCCGTCGATCAGCGCGGTGTGGCAAGACCCAAACTTCGTGGGCATCCCCAAGCGTTGGCGCATGGCGGTGTTGCCGGTGTCGAAGGTTTGGATCTCAAAACCGGCTTTGCGCAGGATCTCGACCCAGTCCTTGCAGCAGCCGCAGTTGGGGTCTTTCCAAACCTGCATGACGGGCAACTTTTTGGGGTTGTTGGCCAGCGCAGCCCAAGGTGCGCTGGCCAAGGCCACGGCCGCGGCGATCAGGGTGGTGCGGCGGGAGAGGGTGTTTTTCATGGGTTTCTCCTATTGGCTTTAGGCGCGCACACGGATGGTGCCACGCATACCGGCTTCGAAGTGGCCGGGCAACAAACACGCGAACTCAAAGTCGCCTTCGCGATTGAAGGTCCACACGATATCCCCAGTTTTACCAGGCGAGACGTGCGCCATGTAGGGCTCGTCGTGCTCCATATTGGGGTGTTTTCGCATCATTTCGGCGTGTTCTTGCAGTTCTTTGGGGGTGCCAATCACGATCTCGTGCATCACTTTGCCCTTGTTTTCAGCACGCAGGCGCAGGGTCTGCCCCAATTTCACGTCCAAGTGCTTTGGCGCAAAGCGCATGTCGTCGCTCATGCGGATGGTGATGGTGCGCTGGGCTTCCTTGGCCTCTGCGGCGATACCCCAAGGTTTTTGTTCTTTGACCACGGGGCCCGTGGCCTTGTGGTGGTCTTTGTGCGACTCGCCATGGGCGCGGGCCAGCTGGGACAGGGTCAGTGCGGCGGTGGCACCCAGCAGTTGGCTCAGGTGTCGGCGTGTGGGGTTCATGTTGTGTGTCCTTGTCTTGTGGGTTGAGGGTTTCAATGGTGGTTGTGGCCTTTGCCCGCCGCAGGTTTTTTCGCTGTGGCATGGGGTGTGCCGTCCGGTGTGGCCGCGCGTGGAGCCGCGTCAGGGGTTTGGACCAAGCGCGCCCGCGCGTTGGGGGGCTGTTGGTACCAACCCGGGTCGCTGTAGTCGCCCGCCTTCTGGTCGGCGCGCACCTTGAGGGTGGTGAACATGCCGCCCATCTCAATCGGGCCGTAAGGGCCGGTGCCGGTCATCATGGGAAAGGTGTTGGTCGGCAACTCCATTTCCATCTCGCCCATGTCGGCCATGCCGCGCTCACCCATGACCATGTAGTCGGGGTTGACGCGTTGCAGGGGTTTGACCAAGCCGCGGTGGTCCACGCCAATGAGGGTGGGCACGTCATGTCCCATGGCGCCCATGGTGTGGTGGCTCTTGTGGCAATGCATGGCCCAGTCGCCGGGCTCGTCGGCGATGAATTCGAGCTGCCGCATTTGACCCACGGCCACGTCGGTGGTCACCTCGGGCCAACGGGCGGTTTTCGGCACAGGGCCACCATCGGTGCCCGTTACTTCAAACTCAATGCCGTGGATGTGGATGGGGTGGTTGGTCATCGTGAGGTTGCCCACGCGCACCCGCACCCTTTCGCCCAGCCGGGCCACCAGTGGGCTGATGGCGGGGAAGACGCGGCTGTTCCAACTCCAAATGTTGAAGTCCAGCATGGTGTTGACCTTGGGGGTCATGCTGCCGGGCTCCACATCGAAGGCGTTCAACAGAAAGCAGTAATCGCGCTGCACGGTCTCGATGTGCGTGTGTTTTTGCTTGGGGTGCGTGACCCAAAAGCCCATCATGCCCATGGCCATTTGCGTCATTTCGTCCGCGTGGGGGTGGTACATGAAGGTGCCGGGGCGCCGCGCTTCAAACTCGTACACAAAGGTTTTGCCAGCGGGAATCGCGGGATGGTTCAGACCACCCACACCGTCCATGCCGTTGGGCAGGCGCTGACCGTGCCAATGGATGGTGGTGTGTTCGGGCAAGCGGTTGGTGACGTAAATGCGCACCCGGTCGCCTTCCACCACTTCGATGGTGGGGCCCGGTGACTGGCCGTTGTAACCCCACATGTTCACCAAAAAGCCGGGTGCCATTTCGCGCACCACGGGTTCGGCAATCAGGTGGAATTCTTTGACACCGTTGTTCATGCGCCAAGGCAAGGTCCAGCCGTTGAGCGTGACCACGGGGTTGTAGGGGCGACCTGCACCGGTCACGCCGGGCGGTGTCCAAGGGGCTTGGGTGTCGGCGCTGGTTTGTATCGGTGCATCGGGCAGGGCAGCCAAGGCCGATCGGGCGACCGCGGTGCCCGCGGTGGCCACCGTGGCGGCCAGCGCGGCACCACCCAAGAAGCGGCGGCGTTGGGGGTTGTGGATGTCGTTCATGTTCAGTGTCCTTTGGCGGCGCTGCCGCGCTCGTTGGCGGGTACAGGAGTGCTGGCCAATTCGATGTCGCCACCGGCCATGAGGGTGTGCCAATCGGCGTGGGCCAGCCAATGGGCTTGTCGGGCTTGCAGCGCATCGGCTTGCGCGTTCAGCCGGGCGTGTGCCGCGTCGATCAACTCCCACGTGCTTTGCAGCATGCCGTTGTAACGCAGCAAAGTTTCTTGCTCGGCTTGTTGGTTCAAAGGCAGGCGCTGTTCGTGCATGAGCACGTCCATGGTTCGGGCCCGCTCCAATTGCTGCCAGGCTTGTCGTACGGTCCTGGCGAATGCCCGTTGCTCGCGCTCCCACGCTGCGCGGGTCGCGATGGCCTTGTTCAGCGCGTGATCGCCCAGCACGTTGCCCATGGGCCATTGCGGTGGGTCATTACTTTGGCCTTGCAGCAGCGCGTCGCGGGCTTGTGCCCAGGTGCGCCATTGGCCATCGCCGATGGCTTTGATTTCGCGGGCCACAGCCTCACTTTGCCAACGCATTTCGGGACGCTGTTTCAAAGCCAAGGCTTCGGCGTCGGGCAGCGCCGACAAGGTGCTGGGCAAGGGCAGTTGTTGGGGCAGGCGCTTGGCCAAGCTGGCCAGGTCGTCGGCACCGCTGACGCCCATCAGGTCGGCCAGTGCTTCCAAAGCCGCTTGGGCTTGGGCTTGCAGCGCGAGCTCGGCGGCGGCTTCTTGAACGCTGGTCAGTTGAACCGGTATCCCGCGCGCCGCACTCCAATGCCCCAGCGCCACCATGCGTTCGCCCAAGCTCAGCGCGGTGCGCGCGGCGTGCACACGCTCGGCTTGCACGCGCAGCAGCACCTGTTGGGTGATGGCGTTCGCCCAGGCGTGCTGGGCTTGCTGTTGCAGCGCCAACCATTGGCGTTGCGCTTGACGGCGTTCGAGGGCGTTGGCCGCCGGTGGGAGCACCCACTCGGCCCGCTGGCGTTGAATGCTGCGCCAAACGTCGGTCCAAGCCAGCGGATCCATGACCGTCGGGCCAGCGCTGGCGGGTGATTGGGCTTGTTCCCAACGCAGCAAGTCGATGTGGCCGCGGGGAAATTCGCCCACCGCTTGGTTGGCCGCTCGCCAACGCTCCAACGCTTGCGCAGTGCTCAAGGTTTCGGCCTGAGCCGCGGCCAAGGTCAGGCCCGCCAAGCCAGCCAGCACCACAGACGTGGCGCGAAAAAGGGGTTTCATGTTGATCTCCGGTGACACTCAAGAGCCAGGCGCACAGCGGCGCCCGGGTCAAACAAGGCAGTGTGTCAGGCCGAGATCGGGGGTTTGTGGTGCTGCGCCACCACGACACTGGCAAACCGCTCACTGAGAGGCGGCGGGTCGATGGGGTGAGCGTGTGGAGGGGTGGCCGTTCGCAAATCGGCGCTCAGGGCTGTCACGTGACAGACGTCACAGGAGGTGTGATCGGTCATGTCTGCATGACTGCTGCTGTGATCGCTCGTGCTGGTGTGGTGTGGGCAGGGGGCCTGACCCAGCTGTTCGGGGACGCTGTGACTGGACATGGGTGCCATCACCATGGTCACGGCCACGGCACTGCGCCAAGGCAGCAGCACGGCCAAACACAGCAAGAGAACACGCCAATACTTCATAAAGACATGATACCGGTAACGCCCAAAGGGTTCCCGGCTCAGGGCGAAGACCTCTGAGTCGCAGTGGCGATGCGCTCACCGGCCTTGTCCAACCACAGCCGAATGCTCTCATGCAGGTCGCTCTGGCTGAAGGAGCAACTCTCAGCGTCGAACAGCGCGCCCGATTCCAGTCGCGTGATGAGGTCTTGCCAGACCTCACCGAAGCGAAGCGGCAGGGCCGTCAACACCGAAGTCTGAGAGGCCGCCAGCGCAGTGAAGGCGTGCGCGTTGATCTCGCCGCTGCGCAGCCGCTCGAAAGCGCTGCGCAGGGTTTGCAGTTCGCGAGCGGCATCCGCCACGGCTCAGTGGCCCAGGATCTTGGACAAAAAGTCCCGGCTGCGCTCGTTTTGTGGGTTGTTGAAGAAGGCTTCTGGCGTGTTTTGCTCGACGATTTGGCCTTGGTCCATGAAGATCACGCGGTCGGCCACGGCCTTGGCAAAACCCATTTCGTGGGTCACACAAATCATGGTGATGCCTTGGTTGGCCAACTCGATCATCACGTCGAGCACTTCCTTGATCATCTCGGGGTCGAGCGCCGAAGTGGGCTCGTCGAACAGCATGATTTTGGGTGTGAGACACAAGGCGCGGGCAATGGCCACGCGCTGCTGCTGACCACCGGAGAGCTGCAGCGGGTATTTGTGGGCTTGCTCGGCGATGCGCACACGCTCGAGTTGCGCCATGGCTTTTTCTTCGGCTTCCTTTTTGGGGATTTTGCCGACCCACATGGGCGAGAGCGTGAGGTTTTCCAGCACGGTCAGGTGCGGGAACAGGTTGAACTGTTGGAACACCATGCCCACGTTCTTGCGAACCTGGTCGATCGCCTTGATGTCGTCGGTCAGATCAATGCCGTCGACGGTCAAGTTGCCTTGTTGGTGTTCTTCCAAGCGGTTGATGCAGCGAATCAGCGTGGACTTGCCCGAGCCGGAAGGCCCGCAAATCACGATGCGCTCGCCTTTGGCCACGCTCAGGTCGATGTCGCGCAAGACATGGAAGTCGTTGCCGTACCACTTGTTGACTTTGTCAAAATGGATGATGGTTTCTGTCATGTTGGGACTTTCAACGCGCCTTGCTGGCGCTCAATTGCTTTTCGACCCACAGGCTGTAGCGGGACATCGCAAAGCAGAACAAGAAATACACGAGGGTGATGAAGAAGTAGGCTTCGATCTTGAAGGGGCGCCATTCCACGTCCGAGTTCAAGGCCAGCGACAAAGCGCCGGTGAGCTCGTAGAGCGAAACGATCGTCACCAAGGACGTGTCTTTGAAGATCGAAATGAAGTTGTTCATCATGCTGGGCACGACCATGGCCAAGGCCTGCGGCAAGACGATCTTGCGCTGGGTTTGCCAATAGCTCAAGCCCAAGGTGTCGGCCGCTTCAAGCTGGCCTTTCGGAATGGCTTGTAAGCCGCCGCGCACGATCTCGGCCATGTAGGCTGCAGCAAACAGCGTGATGCCGACCACCACGCGCACCAACACGTCGATGCTCATGCCCTGCGGCATGAACAGCGGGAACATGAAGGAGGCCATGAACAGCACCGAGATCAGGGGCACACCCCGGATGAGTTCGATGTAGGTGATGCACACCGCGCGGATGGCGGGCAGTTCGCTGCGCCGGCCCAAGGCCACCGCAATGGCCAAGGGGAAGGCCATGAATATCGACAGGGTGGCGAGCATGATGGTCAGTGGCAGGCCGCCCCACAGGTCGGTGCGCACGTCGCTCAAGCCCATCACACCACCGGCCATGAGCACAAAGAAGACCGCCAAAATGGCGACCCACATCAGCACCAGCCATGGCTTCCAAAAAGCGCGCATGCAACTCAGCACCAAGCCGCCCAGCATCAGGCTGGTGGCCACCACGGGGCGCCAGTGCTCCTCAAACGGGTAGCGGCCCAGCAAAATGATGCGGTACTTTTCGCTCACCACACCCCAGCAAGCGCCCGTGCCGCGCGCGGCTTGACAAGCATCGGCGTTGGGCGCGAAGACAGCTTGGAACAAGCCCCACTCGAGCACACCGGGGATGAGGTAGATGGCCAGGGCCAACAGGAACAGCGTGGTGGCGGTGTTACCGGGGCTGCTGAACAGGTTTTGGCGCAGCCAGTGCAACCAGCCGCTGGTGGCGGTGGGCGACGGACGGGCCGCGATCGGGGTGAAAGTTTGCGAGGTGGACATGGGTCAGCGCTCCTTGATCGCACTGCGGGCGTTGTACCAGTTCATGAAAATGGAGGTGCTGATCGAGGTGGTCAGGTAGACCAACATGATGATCGCGATGCACTCCACAGCCCGGCCGCTTTGGTTGATGGTGGTGTTGGCCACCGACACCACGTCGGGGTAACCCACGGCCACAGCCAAGGACGAGTTTTTCGTCAGGTTCAGGTACTGGTTGGTCAGCGGGGGGATGATCACGCGCAAGGCTTGCGGCAAGACCACCAGATTCATGGTGTGTTGGGGTGTCAGGCCCAACGCACTGGCCGCTTCGCTTTGGCCGCGGCTCACCGACTGAACACCGCCACGCACCACTTCGGCGATGAAGGCTGCGGTGTAGGTGACCAAACCGATGAGCAGGGTCAAAAACTCGGGCGTGGCGCTGGCGCCGCCCTCGACCATGAAGTCCAGCTGTTGTGGCATGTCGAACTGGGTGGGCAGACCGCCCACGAGCCAGCCGATCAAGGCCAGCACCAGCACCAAAGCCAACGGTGCCCACAAACGGTCGCCGTCTTGACCGGTTTGCTCAAAGCGTTGGTGGATGCGGCGTCGCCACACGGCGGCGCTCACCAAACCCAACAATGCGCCGAACCAGACCCAACCCCAACCAACATCCGCGGTGGGCCAAGCCATGGAGAGACCGCCTTTGCTCAAAAAGAAGGCATCAAGACCGTTCCACGATTCACTGGAATCGGGCAGCACCTCCACCATGAACAGGTACCACATGAGCAGTTGCAACAACACGGGGATGTTGCGAAACAGCTCCACATAGCCGTAGGACAAACCGCGAACCAAACCGTTGCGCGAGAAACGCGCCACACCGATTGACACACCCAGCAAGGTAGCCAAGACGATGCCGACGATGGCCACTTTGAGCGTGTTGAGCACGCCAGCACTGATCGCGACGGCGTAGCTTTGCTCGGGGTCGTATTCGATCACGGTTTCACCGATGTCGAAGCCGGCCGGAGCGCTTAAGAAATCAAAGCCGCTGGGGATGCCACGAGCGGCCATGTTGGCTTGGGTGTTGTTGGCCAAAAAAGCCAAAGTCACCAGAACCAGAAACAGGGCGATCACTTGGTACAGCACGCCACGCGTGGCTTTGCTGTTCAAGGACCAATTTTTTTTCGGGGGTGGGGGTGTCACAGGGGCCACAACCGCCTCTCAATCAAATAAAGGGGATAGCAATAAAAAACCGAGACCAGACAGACGCCCGGTCTCGGTTCTGGTCTTCGTTCAATTAGCGAACGGGTGGTGCGTACATCACGCCGCCTTTGCTCCACAGGTTGTTCACGCCGCGGGGCAGGCCAATCGAGGTCTTAGGACCGACGTGGCGCTCGAACTGTTCACCGTAGTTGCCCACGGCCTTGATGGCACGGTAAGCCCACTCTTTGTCCAAGCCCAAGAGCTTGCCGGTGTCCTCGTTGCCAGCGCCCAAGAGGCGCATGACGCCAGGGTTTTTATTTTCGGCGCGCATTTGGTCAACGTTGGCTTGGGTGATACCCAATTCTTCGGCTTCCAACAAGGCGTAGCCCACCCACTTAACGATGGCAAAGAACTCGTCGTCACCGCGGCGAACCAAGGGGCCCAGGGGTTCTTTGGAGATCAGCTCAGGCAAGATCACGTGGTCGGCGGGGTTCTTGGCTTGCTTGGAACGGTAAGAAGCCAAGCCAGAAGCATCGGTCGTGAAAGCCTGGCAACGGCCGCTGAAGTAAGCCGCGGTGGTGGCTTCGGCGTTGTTGAACACCACAGGCTTGATGTTGAGCTTGTTGGCGCGCGAGAAGTCGGTCAGGTTCAGCTCGGTGGTGGTACCGGCTTCCACGCAAACGGTCGCGCCTTTGAGCTGCTTGGCGCTCTTGATGTTGAGTTTCTTGGGGACCATGAAACCTTGGCCGTCATAGAAATTGATGCCGGCGAAGTGCAGACCCAATGAAGCGTCACGGGTCAGCGTCCAAGTGGTGTTGCGCGACAGCATGTCGATTTCGCCAGACTGCAGGGCAGTGAAGCGCTGCTGAGCGGTCAAGGGCACAAAGCGTGACTTGTTTGCGTCGCCAAGCACGGCGGCCGCCACGGCGCGGCAGGTGTCGACGTCCATGCCGGCGTACTTGCCCTGGCTGTCGGCGGCTGAGAAGCCTGCCAAGCCGGTGCTGGCACCGCAAATCAATTCACCGCGTTTTTTGACGGCTTCCAGGTCTTTACCAGCGTGAGCGGGCATGGCCAACAGAGTGGCAGCGGCGCTCAGGCCCAGGGCGGCCCATTTCAATGAGGCTTTGTTCATTCGGTTTTCTCCAATCGAGTTGTAGATGCTGTTTTTCGGTTGTGTGGCGCACAGAACATGTGCGATCAATCACCGAACGTGACTGTAACGCACCGCCTTGGACAGCTGAGTTGGGGTTTACGCGGGTTCTTTATGCAACTCTTTTATAACCCCATGGCCAAGCTGGATCAAAACTGACGTGCGCAAATGAGTAGTGCAGCTTTCATGCCAATTTTTACTTTTCTAGCCGGGCTGGCGGGGTTTAGCATCCCCGACAATGACGATATGAGCCCCAAGCCCTCCGCCTTCGAACGCCTGTATCAGCCACGGCAGCCCCTGTTTTGGGTGGCCGTGGCCTTCAACCTGCTGGGGGCGGTGATGCTGCTGGCCCTGCAATCGGGGCAACTCAACCCCTTGGCCCAATGGCTGACGGCGCTGTTGGCTTTGTCCAACAATGCCTTGGGCAGCTGGGCGTTTTGGCGCTTGTGGCGCGGGGATTCAGGCCTGCGGCGCCGGGACGATGTGGCGGTAGGCGTGCCAAGTGGCGTGGCCCAAGACCGGCCCAATGATGAACAGCCCTAAAAACACCGGCAAGATCGCCAACAAGATCAAGCCCGTGATCAAGGCACCCCACCAAAGCATGACGCCGGGGTTTTGAAGGCAAGCGCGGATGCTGGTCAGGCCCGCCGAAATGGCGTCGACCTGGCGGTCCATGATCATGGGGATGGAGATCACGCTGGTCACAAAAATCAGCCCCGCAAAGATGCCACCGACCACGGTGTAGGTGATCAAAAAGCCCAAATTCTCGGGGTCGATCAACATGGCCAAGAGGTTGGCTTTTTCGGGCATGGTGTTGAAGCTCACCGCAAACACCACCAGCGCGGCGCGGCCCCAAAGCATTTCCAAGATCAGCAAGACACCGGCAAAAATCGCCATGGTGCTTTTGGTTGGACGCCAGGCCTGCAGCGACGCGCGCAGAGAAGGGCGGTGGCTGTGGGTTTGCATGGCCTTGCTGGCGTCGTACAAACCCAGACACAAAAACGGGCCCATGAGCAAAAAGCCCGCGCTCAGCGCCAACATGTATTCGGGTGCGTTTTCAAACACCGCCATGAGGGCGTGGCCCATGGCAAAGAAGCACAGACCATAAAACAGGCCGATGCGTGGGCAGCGCACAAAGTCGGCCCAGCCCAGTTGGATCCAGCGAATGGGGTCACCCATGCGCAAATCGGCCAGTGGCAGGCTGAAAATGGAACCGCTCTCTGCCGGTGCTGGGGCCACTGATTGGGTGGACTCCGGGGTCGCCTCTGCGTGCGACATGGGATGGGTGTTCATGGTGCCTCCTTGACAAATGTCAATGTAACCAAGCTCGAAGAATACCGGTGGCGGTATTTACCCTCGATACACTGTGCGCATGAGTTCATCTTTCACGCCCCCGTTCGTCGGCGCCGAGCGCCGCCAAGAAGCCTTGCGCATTCAAGGCCAAGCGCTGCTGCCGCCTGAGGCGGTGTCGCAGTGGATGGACTTGAGTTCAGGCGACATGGCCGCGCTGCACGCCTTTTGGGGCGACCTGCCGCCCGACCCGCATCTCAAAGACGGTGGACGTTACCGCCGCCGCCGCCACGGCTCCTTTGTGGTCAACGGCAGCTCGGTGACACAAGCCCCGCACCGCGCGCATTGGCAACCCCTGAGCTACAACGCCTTGCACGGCGGCATGTTGCGCTGGTTCGAGCCCATGGACCCGGTCATGGTGGCCATGCCCGCTTGGCAGCGACTGTTGGTGGGTTTGGGCGAAGCCACTTCAGCGCTCAAAGGCGCACAGACCTGGTACGTCGAAGCGCACCCGTTTCGCATCGACACCACCGACGGCATTGGCCGGCCCACCCCCGAAGGCGCGCACCGCGATGGCGTGGACGTGGTGGCGGTGTTTGTGCTGGGGCGACACAACATCAAGGGCGGCGAGAGTCGCGTGTTCGATGCCAACGGCCCAGCCGGTCAGCGCTTCACGCTCACGCAGCCGTGGTCGCTGCTGCTGCTCGACGACGAGCGCACCATTCATGAGACCACGCCCATCCAGCCGGAAAACCCCGACGAGCTGGGCTGGCGCGACACGCTCGTGGTCACCCTGCGCAAGGGTGGTTTTCAAGACGCCGAGTGAGGCACCCGGCGCCTGGCAGCGCCGATCAGCAACGCTCGAAGATCGCGGCGATGCCTTGGCCGCCGCCGATGCACATGGTCACCAGCGCGTAACGGCCACCGATGCGGTGCAGTTCGTGCACGGCCTTCACGGTGATGAGCGCACCGGTCGCGCCGATGGGGTGGCCCAGCGAGATGCCCGAGCCGTTGGGGTTGACCTTGGCGGGGTCGAGTTTCAATTCTTGGCTCACGGCGCAGGCTTGGGCCGCAAAGGCTTCGTTGGCTTCGATCACGTCCAAGTCGTTGACCGTCAGGCCGGTGCGCTTGAGCACGGCTTGGGTGGCCGAGATCGGGCCCACGCCCATGATCTTGGGGTCCAGGCCGGTGTGGGCGTAACCCACCAAACGCGCCAGCGGCTTGGCGCCACGCGCTTTGGCCGCGCCGGCTTCCATCAGCACCACGGCCGCGGCCGCGTCGTTGATGCCCGAGGCGTTGCCGGCGGTGACGGTGCCGTTTTCTTTGATGAAGACCGGCTTGAGCTTGGTCATGTCGTCCAAGGTGCAGTTGGGGCGGTGGTGTTCATCGACTTCGTAGGCCACGTCGCCTTTGCGCGTCTTGAGCATGACCGGCACGATTTGGTCTTTGAAGTAACCGGCTTCAATCGCGCGTTGGGCGCGGTTGTGGCTCTCGACCGCGCAGGCGTCTTGCATCTCGCGGCTGATGTTGAATTGCGCGGCCACGTTCTCGGCGGTCACACCCATGTGGATGTTGTGGAAGGGGTCGTGCAAGGCGCCGACCATCATGTCGATCATCTTGGTGTCGCCCATGCGCGCACCAAAGCGCGTGGCCAAGCTGGCGTAGGGCGCGCGGCTCATGTTCTCGGCGCCACCGCCGATGGCCACGTCGCAGTCGCCCAGCAAAATGCTTTGGCTGGCGTTGACGATGGCTTGCAGGCCCGAGCCGCACAAGCGGTTGACGTTGTAGGCCGGGGTGGTTTGGGCACAGCCGCCGTTGAGGGCCGCCACGCGCGACAAATACATGTCTTTGGGCTCGGTGTTGACCACATGGCCAAACACCACATGACCCACGTCTTTGCCGTCGGCGCTGGCGCGGGCCAAGGCCTCGCGCACGACGAGCGCAGCGAGTTCGGTGGGGGGGGTGTCTTTGAGGCTGCCGCCAAACGTGCCGATGGCGGTGCGAACCGCGCTGACCACAACTACTTCTCTGCTCATGTCTCGCTCCTTGGGTGAATCAATGGGGGAAATAAAAAAACATATTAGCCTTGCTGCCTGACGCGGAACTGCCAATATCAGGGCCTCAAGCTGGCCAGCACCCGCAGGCGCTCCCCTGGGACAGGCCAGCGGCACAGCAAAACCTCACCCATGGCCGTGCCACGGCCCGTCAAAGCGCTGATGTTCACTTGGTGGGTCACCAGCATCAGGTTGCGCTGCGGCGGCGTTGGGCGCAGGCGCTCCAGCACAGCAGCGGTTTGGATGCTTTCGTCGCCTTGACCTTGGAAAAAAGAATTCAGGGCGGGCCAGACCTCGGTGCGGGCGTTGAGCTGGGGATGGGCGTCAAATGCCAAGCGCGCGGTGTCCAAGCAGCGGCACCAAGCGCTGCTGAGCACCGCGTCCAGCCTAACGCCTTGTGCGGCCATGCGCCGACCCAAGTCGCGCGAAAACGCACGGCCTTCGGCGCTCAGGTTGCGCTGCGTGCGGCAGTCCCCCAACCGGAAGCCAGGCGGGTCGCCAATGCCGGGCTCGGTGTCGGCGTGACGCATGAGCATCACGCACCCGCCGGCTTGGGCGCGGCTCCAAAACTCACGCTCGCCGGTGTTGGCCAGCACCACCCCGGGCAGGGCCGCGGTGCCGAGCCACAGCAGCGCGCGGCGACGATCAGTGGCGCAAGTCATCGACGACCGTGTTGCCAAAGTCGGCTTGGTTCAGGTAGCGCACCAAGCGGGCCGCGGCGTTCTCGCTGCTGCTGAGCGCGCCGTCGGTGTGCAGCGACACGAAGCGCGAGCGGTCGGGGAATTGGGCCGCATCGGCGCCGCGCAAGTGCACCTGCATGTCGGTGTCGATCACGCCTGGGGCCAAGGACACGATGCGCGCGCCGTGTTCGTGCTGCGCCTCGTCCAGCGCCACGCAGCGACTGAGGTGGTCCATGCCGGCCTTGGCCGCGCAATACGGCGCTTGTGAGGCCATGGGGCGACGACCCAATCCAGAAGAGATGTTGAGCACCTTGCGTGGTCCGCGCCAACCGGCGTTGACCCAGGCCAAGGTGGCGTTCAAAAACGCGTGCGTCAGCAGCATGGGGGCTTCTAGGCCCACGCGCAGGGCGCGTGCCACCTCGCTGGGCTGGCTGCCTGAGAGCGGTGCAATGGTCGGGATCACACCGGCGTTGTTGATCAGCGTGGCCGAAGCGATGTCCTCATGCTTCAAGCCGCTGAGCCACACCTTAAGGGACAGGGCCGCGGCTTCGGCATCGGCCAGGTCCAGTGTCCATTGCGTGAGTGGTGCGGCTTGTGCTTGCGCGGCGGCTTGAAGGGCGTCGTTGCTTTGGCGAGAGATGCCCAGGACGCGATGGTTGGGGTTGAGCAAGGCGTGGGCGAGGGCCAAGCCCATGCCGCGCGAAGCGCCGGTGATGATGTAGAGGTGTAGGCTCAAGGATGCTCCTTAAAAGGGGCACGGACTCTCAAACTGCAAGATATGTCCGGTGCAGGGGTGGGGCAATGACAAGCATTGTGCGTGCAAGAGCAATCGCGCGCTGTGCGTGGGGTCGGGCGCGTACAGCGCGTCGCCCACGATGGGGTGCCCAATGTGCAGCAGGTGCACGCGCAACTGGTGCGTGCGACCGGTGATGGGCTGCAAGGCCAAGCGCGTGACAGGCCCGTGCGCGGTGTCTGCTCGCGACACAATGCGCCAATGCGTGGTGCTGGGTTTGCCGCTGTCGGCGCACACCTTGCTGCGCGGGCGGTTGGGCCAGTCGATGATCAGCGGGGCCTCGATCACGCCGTGCTCGGCGCCGGTGCTCGCGCGCACATCGCCGTGCACCACCGCGGTGTAGCGCTTATCGGTTTGGCGCTGCTCAAATGCCTCGCTCAAGCGGCGCTGGGCTGCGGGGCCACGCCCCATGACCACCAAGCCCGAAGTGGCCATGTCCAAGCGGTGCACGGTCAGGGCTTCAGGCCACTGGGTTTGCACCCGCGCCACCAAACAGTCTTGTTTGTCTTCACCGCGACCGGGCACACACAAGAGGCCGGCGGGTTTGTCGAACACCAACAGCGCATCGTCGGCGAACAGCGGTGCTAGCGTCATCGCGCCACAAGTTCCACACGCCGGTTCATGGATTCGGGGACTTCGTCCTCGGTGGGTTTGATTGGGCGGCGCTCGCCCATGCCTAAAGCTTGGGTGCGATCGGGGGCAAAGCCTTGTTGGCTCAAGGTCTCGCCAACGGCTTGCGCCCGCTTCAAAGACAAGGCCTCGTTGGCACTGGCTTCGCCCACACGGTCGGTGTGACCAATGACCATGAAGTCCACGTCACTGCGGCCTTGGAAGCGAGACAAAAAGGCCTTGAACTCAGCCGCCGAGGCCGCGGTGAGGGCCACGCTACCGGCTTCAAAGTAGAGGTTCAGGCGCTCGGCGGGGGGTACCTGGCCCGACCAGAGGTCCACACCCAGCCAGCGCAGCGCCCAAGCCGAGGTTTGCCCGGTCTGGGGTTTTCCATCTTTGGCTGCGGTGGCGGTTTGGTAGGGCCTGTCCAGGGTCTGCGTGTTTTGGCCCACTTGCATCACCACGGCGGTGGGCGCCGCGGTGGCTTCAGGTAACAAGGTCACGCGCGTGCTGGGCCATGGCCACCAAAAGGGTGTGGTGCGGGTGATGAAGTCGGTGCCGCGCACGCCCATGATGGCGCTGGGGGTTTCCAGCTGAAACAACTGGGGGTTGATTTGCGAGAGCACACCGCTGACCGTGCGCATCGTGCCTTGCAACAAACGCAACACAAAGCCCTCACGCTGAACACCTTCTTTGAGCTCGAGCTGGTCGAATTCGAGTTGCACGCCATGCGCCAAGGTGAGCAGGGTGCCATCGCGCAAATTGAGCACAGCCGAGCCGTTGGTTCCGGTGTAAAGGCGATCACCAGGCAACCAGCCATCGCCATTTTTGGGGTGGACGTAACTGCCTTGGCGGTCAATCCAAACCGCCCCCTCGACCGATTTGAACGTGCCCACGCGTTGGGCATGGGCGGCGCTGCCCCACGTGGAACTGGCACAAGTCAATGCCACCAAGCACCAGCGGATGCGTTGAATCAAGGAAACGGACGTCATGACAAGGGACAATAGGGCATCGGTGTATTTTAGGAGTGCAGCATGGATGGGTCCCGTTTCAACGCAGATTTCTTTTGGGATATTTTTGTCACTTATGGCAGTCGCATCAGTTTGGCTGTCACGACCTTGGTCGTGGGTTTGTGGCTCACCGGTTGGCTCGCCAGGCGGTTGGATGGTCATATGGAACGTTTGGGCGTAGAAGTCACGCTGCGCCGCTTCCTCAAAAGTGTCACCGGTTTGGTGCTCAAGGTGTTGGTGCTCATCACAGTGGCCAGCATGTTGGGTGTGGCCACCACCTCGTTCATCGCGGTCTTGGGTGCGGCAGGCTTGGCCATTGGCTTGGCGCTGCGCGACAGCCTCTCGAACTTTGCCGGTGGCGTGTTGATGATCGTCTTCAAGCCCTACAAGGTCGGCGATTTCGTGGAAATGCAGGGCCAAAGCGGCACCGTGCAGGCCATTCAAATCTTGAACACCGTGCTGCTCACGGCAGACAACAAAACCGTCTTCATTCCCAACGGCCCCATCATCAACGGCAACGTGACCAATCACACCAATGAGCACAAACGCCGGGTGGACGTGGACCTGGGCATTGGTTATGGCAGTGACATCGACGTGGCCCGCAAGACCTTGCTCAACATCGTCAACGCCGACCAACGCATCTTGTCCGAACCTGCGCCCGACGTGGTGGTGGCCCAGCTCGGTGAGAGCGCCGTGGTCCTGCGCGTGCGCGCTTGGGTCAGCACACCCGATTACTGGTCGGTGTTTTTTGCTATCCAAGAACAGGCCAAAAAATCCTTTGAAGTCGCTGGTGTTGAATTTCCCTTTCCTCAGCGCACCATCCACGTGGTGCAAAAGGCCAGCGATTGAACGCCCCAGAAATTTGGCTCGCCCCCATGGAGGGCTTGCTCGATGCGGCCTTGCGCGACACGCTCACCCGGGTTGGCGGGGTGGACCGCTGTGTGAGCGAGTTCATCCGGGTGACCAACACCGTCTTGCCCTTGCGCGCCTTCACCCGCGTGGTGCCCGAGCTCTTGAACGGTGGCAAAACCGCGGCCGGTGTTTGGGTGCGCCCGCAGTTATTGGGATCTGACCCCGAATGTTTGGCGGACAACGCGGCGCTGTTGGCGACTTTGAATCCACCGGGGATCGATTTGAATTTTGGTTGTCCAGCCAAGACGGTCAACCAAAGCCGGGGTGGGGCGGTGTTGTTGGAGGAGCCCGAGTTGGTGGGGCGCATCGTGGCGGCGGTGCGCCGCGCGGTGCCGGCGCACATCCCCGTGTCGGCCAAGATGCGCTTGGGCTATCTCGACGACCGCTCGGCCGAAGCCAACGCGCACGCCATCGCAGAAGCTGGGGCCCACGAATTGGTGATCCACGCGCGCACCAAAGCGCAGGGCTACAAACCGCCGGTGTATTGGGATCGCATCGCCGAGGTCAAGGCTTCGCTGGGCTCGCACCCCATGCGCGTGGTCGCCAACGGCGAGGTGAGCAGCGTCGAGTCCGCGCGACGCTGCCGCGAGGTCACGGGCTGCGACACCGTGATGATTGGGCGCGGCATGATCACCCACCCCGGTTTGGCCCTGTGCATCAAAGGCCAAGGCGATTGCAGCTGGGCCGAGTTGCAGCCCCTGCTGGCGCACTTTTGGGTGCGTGTGTGCGGCCGTGTGGAACGGCGTCACCGCGCCGGTCGGCTCAAGCAGTGGCTCAACCATTTGCGCCACCATTACCCCGAGGCGCAGCAGGCCTTTGACGACCTGCGTCTGAGCAACGACCCCGATCTCATGCAAGCTTGGATCACCGAACAAAACAGCACGGGCAGCAAGTGTCTTGCAGACGTGTTAAGTTCCATGCCCGCCTTTGAGAATTGAACACGTATGACCGCATTGAAATCCATGCTCGATGCCTTGGCTGCCCAAGAGCGCCTGGGCATGCGCCGGGGGATTGAAAAAGAAAGCTTGCGCGCCCAGCCCAGCGGTTGGTTGGCCCTCACGCCACACCCCGTGGCCTTGGGTAGCGCCCTCACGCACCCCCACATCACCACCGACTACAGCGAATCGCAGCTCGAGCTCATCACTGGCGTGCACGACAGCGTGGACGCGTGCTTGGCCGAGCTGCGCGCCATTCACCAGTTCACCTACCGCTGCTTGCAAGCCGAGGGCGACGAAATGCTGTGGGTCTCGAGCATGCCCAGCGGTTTGCCCACCGACGAGACGATTCCTTTGGGGCGCTACGGTTCGTCCAACATCGGCCGCGCCAAAAGCGTTTACCGCATGGGTTTGGGACATCGATACGGTCGTCGCATGCAAACCATCTCGGGCATCCACTACAACTGGTCGCTGCCCAGCTTGGACAACGACGACTACTTTGGCCTGATCCGCAACTTCCGCCGCCAAGCGTTTTTGCTGCTGTATTTGTTTGGCGCCTCGCCCGCCGTGTGTTCGACCTTTGTCGAAGGTCGCCAGCACGAGCTGCAGCGCTTGTCCGAGCGCACGCTCTATATGCCGCACGGCACGTCCTTGCGCATGGGCAAGCTCGGCTACCAAAGCGAGGCACAAGCCACGCTGACCGTGAGCTACAACGGCCTAGAAGGTTATGCCGACTCTTTGCACGACGCGCTCACGCGGCCTTGGCCTGCGTACCAAAACCTGGGCGTTCAAAATCCCGGCGGCGACTATAACCAACTCGCCACGACCTTGTTGCAAATCGAAAACGAGTTCTACGGCACCATTCGCCCCAAGCGCACCATCGCCTCGGGCGAGCGCCCCTTGCACGCGATGCGCGAGCGCGGCGTGGAGTACATCGAGGTGCGCTTGATGGACCTCAACCCCTTTGTGGACATCGGCATCGACGCCAACACCTTGCACTTTTTGGACGTGTTCTTGTTGCACTGCGCGCTCAGCGACAGCGCACCCGACAGCCCCGAAGAAATCCGCGAGATCGGCTTGAACCAACACCTGACCGCGGCGCGCGGTCGCGAGCCGGGCCTGCAACTGCAGCGCCAAGGCCGGCCCGTGGTGCTCACCGATTGGGCGCACGAGATCCTGCGCGAACTACAACCCGTGGCCCAGGCATTGGACAAAGCCCAAGGCGGCACGGCCCACGCCGATGCCTTGGCGCACGCCGAGCGCGCCGTGCAAGACCCCGATCGCCTGCCTTCGGCCCAGGTTCTGCGGGCCATGGCCGAGCAGCACAAGCATGGGTTCGTGGACTTTGTGCGTGCGCAGTCGCAACACACCCAAGCGTCCTTGCTGGCCGAGCCTTGGAGCGCCGAACAACAAACACGCTTTGAAGCCATGAGCGCCGAGTCGCTCGCCGCGCAACGCCGCATCGAGGCCGCCGACACCATGCCTTTTGAAGATTTCCGCCAACACTATGTATCGGCCGATCGTTTGGGTCTTGAGTCCGTCGCATGAGCGTTCAATGGTTTCCCGGCCACATGCACCTGACGCGCCAAGCGATTGCCGAACGCGTCAAAAGCATCGACGTGGTCATCGAGATGCTCGACGCGCGCCTGCCCGGCTCGAGCGCCAACCCCTTGCTCAGCGAGCTCACCAGCGGGCGGCCCACGCTCAAGGTGCTCAACAAGCAAGACATGGCCGACCCCGAGCGAACCGCGCTGTGGCTGGCGCATTACAACGCCCAGCCCAACACCCGCGCCATCGCCATGGACGCCAGCCACACCTCACCGGCCAAGGCGCTCATGGCCGCGTGTGCCGAGCTCGCACCCTTGCGCGGCGGCATGGTCAAGCCCATGCGCATCTTGATTTGTGGCATCCCCAACGTGGGCAAGTCCACGCTCATCAACGCCTTGGTGGGCAAGCGCTCGGCCAAAACCGGCGATGAAGCCGGTGTGACGCGCAACGAGCAGCGCATCGCTTTGGCCGATGACGTGTATTTGTTCGACACGCCGGGCATGCTGTGGCCGCGCATCGTGGTGCCCGAGAGCGGCTTCAACTTGGCCGCCAGTGGAGCCGTGGGGCGCAACGCTTACGACGACCAAGAAGTGGCGCTCGAACTCTTGAGCCGCTTGCAAAGCCACTACCCGCAATTGTTGGAGGCGCGTTACGCGCTGGGCTGGTCGCTGCAGCAGTGGCAGGACACCCCGGACGAAGCGGCCCTGGAGGCCATCGCCCGCAAGCGCGGCGCGATCGCTTCGGGCGGCCATGTCAACTGGCAAAAAGCCGCTGAGCTGCTGATCGCCGATTACCGATCGCAGCTGATTGGGCGCATCACCTTGGAGTCGCCCGAGGAATTTGGCCGCTGGTTGGCCGCGGGCCTCAAGGCCGACGCGCAGCGGCAATCCCAAAAGAAAGAGCGCCCGAAGGCGCCCCGTCGCAAACGCTAAAAGCCGCGGCTTTACTGCTTGTATTTTTCTTTGCCCTTGGGCATGACGGCCGTCACTGGTGGGCTGGGGCGGTCAGAAGTGACCGGGCCCTTGGGCGCGCTGGTGTCTTTCTTGGGTTTCTTCGACATTTTTTCGTTGCGTTGTTCTTTGCCCATGAGAGCCTCCAAAAAAAGGTTTGGCCGCGACGTGCGGCGCGTGCTGAGATGTTAAATCAAAATCCAAGGCATTTTCATTGGGCCAAAGCGGCGTTTTGCTCGATCACCACGTCGCTGGTGGGCTTGGCCACACAGGGCAGGATCCAGCCCTCGGCTTTTTCTTCGGCGCTCAGGCCGGGCCACTCGATGACGTAGCGCACCGTGCCGCTGATCAAGCGGCACATGCAGGTGCGACACGTGCCGTTGCGACACGAGCTGGGCAGCTGCACACGGCCAAAGTCGGCGGCTTCGAGCAGGCTCAAGTCGCCTTCCACGTCGTATTGCAGGCCGGCGGGCTCGACGCGCACCGTGAAGAGGGAGAAATCGGATGCGTTCATGCCCCCCATTGTGGCGTGCCGATAATAGGCCCACCCATGACCGATGTTTTGCCCCACGCCGTCGCCCGTTTGCGCCAAGCCCGCTTGGCCAGCGCCGCCAAACCGTTTGTGGCGCGTGGTTCGGGCCAAGGCCGTTGCGAGCAGTGCCGCTTGTTCATGCCGCAATGCCTGTGTGGATGGCGCCCACATTCGCAAGCGCGCAGCGGCGTGTGTTTGATCATGGGCGACATCGAAGCGATCAAACCCAGCAACACCGGCTGGCTGATCGCCGACGTGGTGCCCGACACCTTTGCCTTTGGCTGGTCGCGCACCGCCGTCGACCCCGCGCTCTTGGCCCTCTTGGCCGATCCGCAATGGGCGCCGGTGGTGGTGTTCCCGGGTGAGTTTGTGGAGGCTGCGCGCGTGATCAGCGAGCTGCCGCCTGAGTGGACCGCCGCCCCGACCAGCCCCGCGCCACAAGGCCCCAAGCCTTTGTTTGTCTTGCTCGACGGCACCTGGACCGAGGCGCGCAAGATGTTCCGCAAAAGCCCTTACCTGGACCGCTGGCCGGTGCTGAGCTTGCAGCCCGAGGCGGCCTCACGTTACCGCTTGCGCCGCTCCTACCGAGCCGAACACCTGTGCACGGCCGAAGTCGCCGCCCTGTGTTTGGCCATGGCCGGCGACACCCACGCCGCTCAAACGCTCTCGGCCTATTTCGATGTGTTCAATGCGCACTATTTGAGCTGCAAAGGCGTGCAGCGGCTCGACCTGAACGACGAGGCGCACCAAGCCCTGAGCGCCTTGGCTCAGGCCTGAGCCCAAGCGCCCGGCGCCAGGCCGTCCAAGGTGTGCGGCCCAATGGCCATGCGCACCAAGCGCAGCGTGGGGTGGCCCACGGCGGCGGTCATGCGCCGCACCTGCCGGTTGCGGCCTTCTCGAATCACCAACTCGATCCACGACGTGGGGATGTGTTGGCGCTGGCGAATCGGTGGGTCGCGCGGCCACAGCGTGGGCTCGGGCAGCAGGCGGCGCGCTTGCGCGGGCAGGGTGGGGCCGTCGTTGAGCACCACGCCCCGCGCCAGCGCGGCCAAGGCCTCGTCGCTGGGCACGCCCTCGACCTGCACCCAATAGGTTTTGTCCATTTTGAAGCGCGGGTCGGCGATCTGCGCTTGCTCGCGCCCGTCGTCGGTGAGCAGCAGCAAGCCCTCGCTGTCGGCGTCCAAGCGCCCGGCCACGTACACGCCGGGCAGGTCGATGTGGTCTTTCAGCCCACGCCAGCGGCTCTCGGGCGTGAACTGGCTCAGCACGCCATAGGGCTTGTTGAAGCGAATGAGCATGGGGGCTTTAGGCGGCCACGGCCCGGACCAACAGCACCGAGCCGCTTTCGGCAAAGGCCAGCAGGCGGTCGATGTTGGGGTGTTTGCCCGGGTGGGCCAAGGCATCGGCGTGGTGTTCGGCGTACCACTCCAAACCCAAGCGCGCCGCGGCCGGCGTGATGCGCCCACCGTAGAGCAAACCCAGCGCGTGGTAGATCACCAAAGAACCGGCTTGGCCGGGCTTGGGCTCCAGGGTCGTCAGGGCTTGGCCGTCGGCGCTGCTGACGTGCAAGGCCGCGAGGTGCGCCACGCTGGGCAGTTGTTGGAGTCGGTCAGAGAAGTTCATGGGCGGGGGTTTTCGGGGTGGTCTATGTTACAAAACCGCGCATCGGCATCGTGTTCCAGCGTGTTTACCGTTTGCCCAGCTTGGACGAGCTGAACCAGTGCGCGCCCACGGCCAAGGCCAACAGCAGCAACGCGCCCACCCCCCAAGTGCCCCACACCAACACGGACATGAGCGTGCTCTAGGTGTCGGGCGAAGGCAACCACGGACCGACCATGGCCAAAGTGCCCGTGACCGTTTCTTGAATGGCCGCCACCAACTCGGGGGGCACCCACAGCGAGACCCAAGCGGGCAAATTCAGGGCGGCCACCGGGTCGCTGATCGCCGTGCCGCTGCCCAGCAAGCCCATGGCCCAGTCGGAGACGCTCACGGCCACCATGGCCATGCCGGTCCACAACAAAACCAGAATCAAAAAAGAGGACCAAATCAGCAGCTTCATGGGTGCTGTCAATCAAGGTTAAACAACCCACAGTTGACACCTGTTGTCCCACACAAGTTCAAACTTCCCACGGCATTGAACTTAGTTCAGGCCACATGAATCCACACCACATGATCAACACACCCACCCAACAAGCCCTTTTGTCCATCTTGGTGCATGCCGCCATGGCCGACGGAGAAAAGTCCCAGGCAGAGCGCGACTTTGTCCGCGACCTGTCCTTGCAACTCGATGAACAAGGCGGTGCCAAGCAACTGGCCCAAGCCGTGCAGGCCGCGCTCTTGGGGCGTTTGTCGGCATTGCAAGCCGCCGCGCAGATCACCGAGCCCATGCACCGCCAGCTGGCGTACGAGTGGGCCAGCGCCGTGTGCCACGCCGATGGCCTGTGCAGCCCTGCAGAAACCGCGTTTTTGCAGCGCCTCAAAACCGATCTGCAGCTGGGTGCTGCCGAGCCCGAAGCCACCGTGCAAACCCAGGCCTTGGCCCAAGCCGCTTACGCCGAAGCCGCCGTAGCACCGCTCGCCGTGGCGGCGGCGGTACCCCTGGCGGCCAGCGCACCCGTGGCCGCCCCATCGGTGGACAACGCCGCCGTCGACCGCACGGTGCTGAATTACGCCATCTTGAACGGCGCGCTTGAGTTGTTGCCGCAGTCGTGGGCGTCCATGGCCATCATCCCCTTGCAAATCAAGATGGTGTACCGCGTGGGCTTGGCGCATGGCGTGTCGCTGGACCAAGGCCACATCAAAGAATTCATTGCGGCCGCGGGCGTGGGTCTGACCTCGCAGTACATCGAACAATTTGGCCGCAAGCTGCTCGGCGGTTTGGTGGGCAAGGCCGGCGGCAAGATGCTGGGTGGACTCACCGGCGCGGCCACCGGCATGGCGTTTTCGTTCGCCAGCACCTACGCTTTGGGTCACTTGGCCAAGCGTTACTACGCGGGTAGTCGTGTCATGTCCACCGACTTGCTTCGCCAAACCTACCAAGGCTTGTTGGACAACGGCAAAGCGCTGCAGCAAGCGCACGGGGGCGACATCCGAGCCCGCGCGTCCACGCTGGACGCGGCCGAGGTCATGCGCATGGTCAGGGGCTGACCGCCCGCAGCTTGCCCACCCACACAGCCACCACGATCAAAGCCCCGCCGAGCCAGCCCAGCAGCCCCAGCTGTTCGCCGGCCGCGAGGCCCACCAGCGCGGCCCAGACCGGCTCCATGGAATAGATGAGCGTAGCCCGCGTCTCGGGCACCGACTGCTGCGCCCAGCTCATGGCGAACTGCACAAAAGCCGTCACGCAAGCCAGGCCCACGATCAAGCCCACAAAGGTCCAGCTCGGCTGAACGCCGCTTTCTTGCATCACGCCCGAGGTGGCCCAAGCCAACACCGCCACGGTGAGCGTGATGACCCACGCCAAACGCACCGGCTGGCAGCGCTGCGAATAGTGGCTCAGCAACACGATCTCCATGGCGAAGGCCAAGGCACAGGCCACGGTGAGCCAGTCGCCGATGTTCATGGACGCCAGGTTCGTGTGCGCGCCCGTCAGTGCGTAAGTGCCCGCCACCGCCATGCCAATGGCCAACCACGCCCACGCCGTGGGCAGCTGGCGCTTCCACAGCCACAAGACCAGCGGCACCAAGGGCACGTACAGCGCCGTTAAAAACGCCGACTGGCTGCTGTCGATGTGTTGCAGCCCTTCCGTTTGCAAACCAAAGCCCAGGTACACCCACATGCCCAAGATCAAGCCCGCGCGCAGCTCAAACCGGTTGAGCCCACGCAACTCGCCGCGCCACCTCAGCACCACGCCCAAGAGCGCGGCGGCCAAGCCAAAACGCACCCCCACCAAGGCAAACGGCGAGGCCCATTGCAAGGCGACTTGAACGGCCAAAAACGTGCCGCCCCACAAAGCGGTGACGAGCACCAAGGCCGCTTCGCGGCGGGACAAAGAAAAGTTCATGCGGGTTTGGTGAAACAGCCAGATCTTTGGAAGTGGATCTGATACCCAATACGGCTTTGCGGCGGGCACCAGTGGCTTCAAACCACTGGGTTGCTGATTTTTCCGGTTTTCCAGCTCTGGGTTGGCAACTTCAGGCCCTGCTCGGCCAGTTGCTTGCGGGCGTGCGCGGCGGCCTGCTTGAGCGCGAGATCAATGCGTGTTTGTTCGCTCAGGCCCTTGGTGGGTTTGTTGGTGCTTAATTTGCGATGGACTGAAGCAGAAGCCATTTTTCAGGATCTTTCACAGATGTGCGACGGGAAGTCCCGGTAGCGATGGTTTCGATGCGACCACCGGCATTATCCAGCACCGACCAGCGATCAGAAAGCGGCAAATACAACTCGAACAGGTTGTTCAAGCTGCGTTGGAAGCGGCGGTGAATATCTTCTGTCGGAATGTTGTGCCCGCCTTGCTTCACTCGGAGTGCTACCCGTTGGACGGCCAGATTGGAGGTGGGCAGTGTGACGTAAAACAAGACCACCTGATAGCCCTTGGCCTTGCAGTCGCGCAGAAATTTCGCGAAGGTGCGACTTGATAGCGTGCTCTCGAACGCGAAGCTGCTGCCCGACCGCGCCAATTCGTGCAAGCGACGCAGCATGATGCGCCCTGCCTCAAACGACACCGTCTCAGGCGCATAGGCTGAGAGGCCTACGGCGATCTGGTCAGCGTTCACGAATTCCAACACCCCCAAAGCGCCCTTGAGCAAAAACGGTGCAGCGGTCGACTTGCCCGCACCATTTGGGCCAGCAATGACCACCACGGTTGGTTTGAGGGGTGGGGCGCTCGGGTTCATGAGGTCGCTTTGTCATGGCCATGCAAAGCCGAACCAAACACGCGCGGATTCGCCACGCGATAACGGGCTGCGGCTTGGCAGACGGCGTTGCGGTGTTGGTTGAGAACTTCGGATGGGCGCATGGATGCTGACTTGAAGCGCGGGGCTTCTTGCAAGCTTGACTTACGGTTGCTCGCCCAGCAAAGCTTGAACAACGGTGATCAAGCCAGGCAGGGATTTTTGAGCAATGGTCCACACCGTGCTGGGGTTGGCCGTGGCGTAGCCGTGGATCAGTTGGTTGCGAAACGCCACGATTTGCGGCAAGTCGGGCAGCTGTGCGGCCATGGCTGCATCCAGTTTTGAAAGTTGATTGAGTGCTTTCCCAATCACTTCAAATTTGCGCTCAACGGCTGCTTGCACCAGTTCATTGTTTTCGTAGGCGGTAACGTTCAGCCCTCTTGTGAAGGTTTGGATGGACAACGCCGCTTCACGCACATCCCACAAAAATGCGCGAGGGTCACGCTGCATAAATCGACTCGCGGTGCTGGTTGATGCTGGCCAGCACAAAGGGGTTGCGCACGGCACCGGGCTCGATCAGATCAACCCCACGTCCCAGAAGCGTCTCCAGTTCTGACTTGATGCCAAAAAAGCGGTGCAAGTCTGCAGGGGCTTCGGGTGAAAACTCCACCAAAAAGTCGGCATCGCTGCGCTCGGCATCAAAGTCATCGGCACGGGCGGCCGAGCCGAACACCTCCAGCCGGCGGATTTGGTATCGCTGACAGATGGCCGAAATATCGGCGCGGTGTTGGGCAATGGCAGGGTGCATGGGGCAAGTTTAGCGAGGTTCTGCGGGCAAGGGCATTCAGGCCGAGATTACAACCACGACGACCTCAAAACCCCGACCCCGGCTCACTCAAAAACGCCAGCTCCTCAGGCGTGGACTCGCGGTAGACGTTGCGCGAGAACTGGTCGAGCACCAAGACCTCGGCCAAGCGCCCCTCGGGCGTGGCGCGCCAGGCAAACAACTCACACCGCGCCGCCGCCGCCAGCGTGGCCCCGAAGCGGGTGCGGATGGCTTCGTCCAAAGCCGCGTCTTTGGCGAAGTGGTGCTTGGGGGTGAGTTCGGTGAACCAGAAGTGGAGGATGGTTTTGGGTTGCATCGACTCGGAAAATTATCGATTGACGTCGTTTCAATCGGCGTCTGGGAAGTCCAGCAGCGCAATGCACGCAAGTTGCGGGAGTTGAAGGCAATAGGCGTTCAATGCCCCTCTGCCGTGGCCAGATTGATCACGCGCTGGGCGGGTGTGCCTTGCTCCAGTGCGGTGCGGGGTGACTGGCCGTCCAGTGCCGTGTGCGGGCTTTCCAGGAAAGCCAGCAATTGCCAGCCGTTGGTCGAACCCAAGGCGGTAGCCATGGGTGCGAGAACCGGAAAGATGAACGGCTCGAACTGCCAGCGGGGCAGCTTGTAGCCCCGGCGCAAGTGCGACACGCCAATGCAGCGGCCGCTTTTGATCCAGGCGTTCATGGTCACGCGGGTGGTGCCCGACAGGGCGGCCGCTTCGTCGGTGGTGATCATGTCAGCGGCCTGAATGCGTTGCAGCCGGTACTGCGCCCCAAAGCGCAGCAGCGCCTTGGTTTGTGCTTCTGACGCGTAAGGGTCTTGACCGCTGGCTTTGTCACGGGGCAAATCTGGGATGGCAGAGAGAGGGAAGGTGAGGGTGTTCATGGTGTTCTTCCTGGTGCACCCGCGTGACCAACGAAATGGGGCCAGCACTCAAGATGCTGGCTCCATGATTTTAAGACTTCTTGTTAATCTCGTAAAGTTCGTTATTTACGTAAGCCATGGGGTATGGTCACTCATGGGCTTTCAATATGGCTCAAAACCCCGACCCCGGCTCACTCAGGAACGATGGAATCGAGCTGAACTTTGAGTGCGGGCAGGGCTGTTTGCAACGTGTCCCACACCACGGCCAGGTCGATGTCGAAATAACCATGTGCAATGCGGTTGCGCATTCCGCGCATGCTTCGCCATGGAATTTCCGCATGCTCTGCGGCAAATTCAGGGTGCTGGTCCATGACCTTTGTGGCCGCTTCGCCCAAGACGATCAAGCTCATCACCACCGCCTGCTGGGTGCGCTTGTCTTGTTCGAAATCGGGCTGCGCCATGCCTTCTGTGAACGCCTGTGCGTCAGCGGTCGCTTGGCGCATGTGGCCCAAGTAATCGGGCAAACGGTTGATCGTCATAGCGGGCGGGCTTCTTGCACCACCGCATCCCGAAACTTGGGCGGCAAGTCTTTGGGCGTGAGCACATCCACGGACACACCCAACAAGGTTTGCAACTCGTCTTGCAAGCCACCCAGGTCAAACAGCGTGGTGCCGGGCAGAGGGTCGACCAACAAATCCAAGTCGCTGCCCTCAACGTCGTGGCCATGCAAAGCCGACCCAAACACGCGCGGGTTGGCCACGCGATAGCGGGCTGCGGCTTGGCAGACGGCGTCGCGGTGTTGGCTGAGTGCTTGGGAGGGGCGCATGGGGTGTAGTTTAAAGCGATTGACCATCGTTGCCCACTCAAGGGAGGTGGCTCAAAACCCCGACCCCGGCTCCCTCAAAAACGCCAGCTCCTCAGGCGTGGACTCGCGGCCGAGGATGGCGTTGCGGTGGGGGTAGCGGCCAAAGCGCTCGATGATGGCCTGGTGCCGCTGCTCGAAGCGCAGGGTGTCTTCCAGGCCCGGCTGCGCAAACAAGAGGGCGGCTTGGGTGTGCACCAGGGCGGACTCGCTGTGCATGTAGGGCATGTAGGCAAAGCTGCGCTGCGCCAAGGGCAGGCTGCGGTCTTGCCCACTGGCCACCAGCTCTTGCGCCAGCGCCAAGGCCAGCGCGTCTTGCGCAAAGGCTTGGGGTGTGTCGCGGTAGACGTTGCGCGAGAACTGGTCGACGATTTTGAATCGCCCCGGGTTTTGAGGAGGCTCCAAACTTTGAGAAGATGGAGCCATGAACAAGAAATCAAATCGTTTTTCACCAGAAATGCGCGAACGCGCTGTCCGCATGGTGCAGGAACACAGGAGCGAGTATCCATCCCTTTGGGCAGCCATTGAATCCATTGCACCCAAGGTCGGCTGTGTGCCGCCGACCTTGCTGGAATGGGTCAAGAAGGCCGAAGTGGACTCGGGTGAGCTCAATTCACTTTCCCCAACTGTCCTTCAACCCCGTGACGCGATTAAACACCGGTTTGCTCCCCGAAACATGGTCCAGGCGGTCCGCCACAAAGTACCCAAAGCGCTCAAACTGAAACTTCTGGTCCGGCTGCGCTTGGGCCAATGACGGTTCGACATAAGCCGTGACCACTTTCAAGCTGTCCGGGTTGAGGCTTTGCAAGAAGTCTTTGCCGCCCGCATCGGGGTGCGCTTCGGCAAACAGGCGGTCGTACAGGCGCACTTCGGCCTTCACGCCGTCGGCCACGCCGACCCAGGTGATGGCGGCTTTGGCTTTCACGCTGTCGGCGCCGGGTGTGCCGCTCTTGGTGCCGGGGATCACTTTGGCGTGCACCTCTGTTACGCGTCCTGCCGCGTCGCGTGCGCAGGCGGTGCATTCGATCACGTAGCCGCCTTTGAGGCGAACCACGTTGCCGGGGAACAGGCGCTTGTAGCCCTTGGGCGGCACTTCTTCAAAGTCTTCGCGCTCGATCCACACTTCTTTGCCGATTTTGAACACACGGTCTGCCGGGGGTGTTTGACCTTCGGCTATTGAACTGTGGGGCAGGGCGGGTTGGCTGCAATCTTCTGTGTAGCCGTCGCTGCCAAAGGCGTCGGCCCAGTTGGTCAGCACCAGCTTGACGGGGTCGAGCACGGCCATGCCGCGGTGGGCTTTGTTTTCCAGGTCTTCGCGCAGGCACCCTTCTAGGGTGCTGTAGTCGATCCAGCTGTCGCTTTTGGTCACGCCAATGCGGTCGGCAAACAGGCGCAGGCTCTCGGGCGTGTAGCCCCGGCGGCGCAGGCCCACGATGGTTGGCATGCGCGGGTCGTCCCATCCGCTCACTTTGCCTTCATTCACCAGTTGCGCCAGCTTGCGTTTGCTGGTGATCACATAGGTCAGGTTCAGGCGGGCAAATTCGTATTGCTTCGGGCTGGGCGCGGCCAAGAGTTTGCATTCGCACAGGCGCTCCATCAGCCAGTCGTAAAACGGGCGCTGGTCTTCAAACTCCAGTGTGCAGATGCTGTGGGTGATTTGCTCCAGCGCGTCTTCGATGGGGTGGGCAAAGGTGTACATCGGGTAGATGCACCAGGTGTCGCCCGTGTGGTGGTGGGTGGCGCGGCGGATGCGGTAGATGGCCGGGTCGCGCATATTGATGTTGGGCGAAGCCATGTCGATCTTGGCGCGCAGCACGGCGGCACCGTCAGGCAGCTTGCCGTCGCGCATCTCGCGGAACCGCGCCAGGTTTTCTGCCACGGTGCGCTTGCGGAAGGGGCTGTCCACGCCGGGCTTGCCAAAGTCGCCCCGGTTGGCGCGCATGTCTTCGGCGCTTTGTTCGTCCACATAGGCGTGGCCGGCTTCAATCAAGGCTTCGGCGGCGCGGTACATGAAGTCGAAGTAGTCGCTGGCCTGGTAGGGCGCGGCGCTGCCGGCGGCTTGGCCCAAAGGTTGATCCATTTGTGCCCAGCTAAAACCGAGCCATTTCACGGCGTCGATGATGCTGTTGACGTATTCGGTGTCTTCTTTTTCGGGGTTGGTGTCGTCAAAGCGCAGGTGGCACACGCCGCCGTACTCTTGGGCGAGGCCAAAGTTGATGCAGATGCTTTTGGCGTGGCCCACGTGCAGGTAGCCGTTGGGCTCGGGCGGAAAGCGGGTGCGGATCTTCGCTGGGTCAGGTTGGCCTGCAGCGTGGTGCGCGGCGTCGCCGGGGCTGCCTGCCCAGCGGCGGCTGGCGTAGGTGCCTTGCTCCAAGTCTTTCTCGATGATCTGGCGCAGGAAGTTGCTGACCTTGTGGTCGGCGCTGGTGTCTGGGGTGGGGGTGGTCATATCCCTTGATTTTAGGGCCTTTGCGCCCGTTCGCTTGGCTCTTAAGGCCGCGGGCGCAACACCATTTCGTCGCGCCGGATTTCAATATCAAAGTGCTTCAAAAACGCTTGGCCCAGCAGCGCTTGGTTGGGCGGCAGGTCGGCCAAGCCCACGGCGACGGTGGTGTCGTTGAACACCAAGTGACCCGCGCGCACAGGCACGCCGCGCACCAGCTGGCCCGGGCGTTCACCGTTGGCGGTGCTCAGGGTGATCGCTTGGCCTTCGGGCAGCCCAGCCTGCGCGGCCAGGGCCTCGCTCACGCTCACGTGGCTGGCGCCGGTGTCCACCAAAAAGATCACGGGCTGTCGGTTGACCTCGCCCAACACATGGAAGTGCCCGTCGCGCTGGCGCGGAATGACCAACTCCCCCGTGCTCAGCGCATAGGGCTTGAAGCTGGCCTGGCGCTGGTGTTCGATGCGCTCAAACACAACATACAAGACCCCGGCCAAAGCCAGCCACACAGCGGCCATGCCGAGCGAGCCGTAGAAGGTGGTTTTTTGGAGGGAGGGCTGCGACATGTGAACCAATATAGCCGCAGCCTGGGCCAGCGCAGGCGCGGTTGGCGCAACACCGATAATCCATGAGTTATTTTGGGAGAACGCTTGTGGATTGGATCTTGTTGCTCAAAGCCGCCGTGATGGGCGTGGTCGAGGGTTTGACCGAGTTTTTGCCGGTGTCGTCCACAGGGCATTTGATCTTGACGGCGTCCTTGCTCGGCTGGGAGGGCGAGAAGGTCAAGCTGTTCGAGGTGGTGATTCAAACCGGGGCCATCTTGGCCATCGTCTCGCTGTACGCCCAGCGCTTGTGGCAAACGGTGGTGGGCTTGCCCACGCAGCCGCGGGCGCGGCGCTTCACGGCCAATGTGTTGATCGGGTTTTTTCCGGCGGCGCTGGCCGGGTTTTTGTTCATCGACGTGATCAAGGGCGTCTTGTTCTCGCCCATGGTGGTGGCGTTCGGCTTCATCTCGGGCGGCTTGGTGATTTTGTGGGTCGAGCGTTTGCAGCGTTTGGGCGCGAGCAGCCCCATTGAGGATGTGGACGCCGTGAGCTGGCGCGACGCTTTGAAGGTGGGCTTGATCCAGTGCACGGCCTTGGTACCGGGCGTGAGCCGATCGGGCGCGACCATCATCGGCGCCATGTGGCTGGGCTTCAACCGCAAGGCCGCCACCGAGTTCAGTTTTTTCTTGGCCATCCCCATGCTCTTCGGTGCGGCGGCTTACGACCTGTACAAAAACCACGGCCTGCTCAGCACGGACGACATCCCACTGTTCGCGGTGGGTTTGGTCGTGTCTTACCTGTCGGCTTGGGTGTGCGTGAAGTGGTTGCTGCGCTTTGTGGCCGACCACAGTTTTGTGGTGTTCGCCTGGTACCGCATCGCCTTTGGCCTCTTGATCGTGCTCACGGCCCAGGCCGGCTGGATCGACTGGGCTTCTTGAGCGCTGGCGCTTAAATGCGCAGGTCCTCGATCACCTCGGCCACCAGTTGCGCCGTCAACAGCGGCTGTTCCATCGGGAACAGGTGGCTGCCCTCCACCATGCGCAGGCGCTCGGGGCGCGGCCCCACCACCTTGCGCGTCATGGTCATGCCCACTTGGCGCATTTCCTCGGAGTGTGTGCCGCCCACAAAACCCACCGGGCACTGCAACGGGTGGCGGCGCAAGAGCCGGTCCAGGTTGTGCGGCAGGGTGTTGTAAATGGCGGTTTCCACGTCGCGGTCGAAGTTGAGCACGCGCATCTGCCCCTTGGGTGTGTCGGCGTCGTGGGTGCCGTGTTCGATATAGTCGCGCAGCACCTGCGGCTCCCAACGTGCAAAAGCTTTTTTGTGTTCAAAGTGGGCGAAGGCCGCTTCAGCACTGGGCCATTGGTGGCGCCGTGCGCGGCTGACCTTGCCGGGCGAGACCGAGCCCACGAGCTGGGTGTGCTTGGCCAATGCCACGGCTTTGGCGCGCCAGCCGCCGAGCACCGGCGAATCGAGCAAGACCACACCGGCCAAGCCGTGCCCGCCCAGCTGGGGGTGGCGCGCAGCGCACATCAAACTCAAAAAGCCGCCCAGCGAATGGCCCACCAGCCAAGCCGGTTGGCCGTGTTCTTCGATCTGTGGCGCGGCGAAATCGGCGAGCTGCTGCACCAAATGCGGCCAGTTGCTGGTGACGGGGTAACGCGGGTCGTGGCCGAGTTGTTCGATGGCGCGCACCGCAAAGCCGCGCGAGCGCAGGGCGCGAAAAAGCACCGAATAGGTGCTGGCGGGAAAGCTGTTGCCGTGGGAGAAGATGATCAAGAAGCGGCCAATTTTTTGAGGGCGTAGAGCTGGTCGAGCGCTTCGCGGGGGCTCAGGGCATCGGGGTCGATGGCTTGCAGCGCGGCCAAGGCGGCGGGCAGCTCGGGGGCTTGGCTGGGCGGTGGCGGGGCGAACAAATCGACCTGCGTTTGGCTGTCTTGCTGCTGCGCCTCGAGTGCGGCCAAGGTGTGGCGGGCGTGTTGCACCACCGCGCTGGGCACACCGGCCAAGCGCGCGACCTGGATGCCGTAGCTGCGGCTGGCCGGGCCGGGCTCGATGTGGTGCAAAAATACGATGCCGGCTTTGCCCGCGCCTTCGACCGCACTCACGTGCACGTTGACGGCTTCGTGGTGCTGCGCAGGAAATTCGGTGAGCTCAAAGTAATGCGTGGCGAACAGCGTGAAGGCGCGCAGTTTGTCGTGCAGGTGCGTGGCGATGGCGCTGGCCAAGGCCAGGCCGTCGAGCGTGGAGGTGCCGCGCCCGATCTCGTCCATCAGCACCAAGCTGTTGGGCGTGGCGCTGTGCAGGATTTGCGCGGCCTCGGTCATCTCGACCATGAAGGTGGACTGCGCGTTGGCCAAGTCGTCGGTGGCGCCGATGCGGGTGTGGATGGCGTCGATGGGCCCCAAACGGCAAGACTCGGCGGGCACACAACTGCCCATGCTGGCCAAGAGCACGATCACCGCCACTTGGCGCATGTAGGTCGACTTGCCGCCCATGTTGGGGCCGGTGATGATTTGCATGCGCTGCTTAGGGCCGAGCACGGTGTCGTTGGCGATGAAGCCGCTGCTGCCCAAGCCTTGCGCCGACTGCTCGTTCAATCGCGCTTGCACGACCGGGTGGCGACCGCCACGGATGTCGATGCAAGGCTCGTTGACGAACTGTGGCTCGCACCAGTTCAGGTTGAGTGCGCGCTCGGTCAGGCAACAGGTGGCGTCGAGCGACGAGAGGGCGCGGGCCACACGGGTGAGCGCGTCGATGTGGGTTTGCAGTTGGTCGAGCAGCTGCTCAAACAAAAACTTCTCGCGCGCCAAGGCGCGCTCTTGGGCGCTCAGGGCTTTGTCTTCAAAGGTTTTGAGCTCGGGCGTGATGAAGCGCTCGGCGTTTTTGAGGGTTTGGCGGCGGCGGTAGTCGTCGGGGACTTTGTCCACCTGGCCTTGCGTGACCTCGATGAAAAACCCGTGCACCTTGTTGAACTGCACGCGCAGGTTGTTGATGCCGGTGCGCGCGCGTTCGCGGGTCTCCAAGTCGAGCAAGAAGCCGTCGCAATGGGTTTGGATGGCGCGCAGCTCGTCGAGCTCGGCGTCAAAGCCGTGGTTGATGACACCCCCATCGCGAACCAAGGCCGCCGGTTCGGGCAACAAGGCCGCCTGCAGCAAGGCCGCGCAGTCGGTGGGGGGCAGCAGGTCTTGGGCCCAGCTGTGCAGCTGGCTGGACGCAGACGTGTCGGACGACTGCGCCAGTTGCGCGACCAAGCCTTCGCAGCGCACCAAGGTGTGGGCCAAGCCCACCAGTTCGCGCGGGCGCACTTGGCGCAGCGCGATGCGCGCGGTGATGCGCTCCACGTCGCTCGCGCCTTGCAGCTGCTGGCGCAGGCCGTTCCACAAACCGCCGCGCAAAGCGCGGATGGCCTGCAGGCGTTCGCGCGCCGTGCTGCGCTCGCGCTCGGGTTGCAGCAACCAGCTGCGCAAGCGGCGGCTGCCCATGCCGGTGCAGCAGGTGTCGAGCACCGACAAGAGCGTGGGGCTGGTCTCGCCGCGCAGGGTGTGGGTGAGTTCCAAGTTGCGCCGCGTGGCCGCGGGCAAGTCGATCAGGGCTTGCGCGCGCGCCACTTGCAGGCTGCGCACGTGGGTGAGGGCGCGGCCTTGGGTGTGTTCGGCGTAGTCGAGCAGGGCGCTGGCCGCGGCGTGCGCGTCGGCCAAGCCTTGGGCGTCCCAAGCGGCCAGGCTGGTGGTGTTGAGTTGTTCGCACAGCTTGCGCTCGCCCAAGGCCGCGTCAAAGGCCCAAGCGGGGCGCACCACGGCGATGCTGCGCTGGCCGTTGCTCACGGTTTGGCAGGCAGCGGCCACGGCTTTTTCAAAGGCGGGCGTGGTCTCGGCGCTGTAGAGCACCTCGCTGGCGCCGATGCGCGCCACCCAGTCGGCCAGCTCGTCGCTGGCACACTGCGCCAAAAACACCGTGCCTTGGGTCACGCTCATCCAAGCCAAGCCACATCCGGTGCGCGCACCGGGGTGCACGGCCAAGAGCAGGGCCTCGCTGGTGTCGGACAGCAGCTCGGCGTCGGTCAAGGTGCCGGGCGTGACCACGCGCACCACCTTGCGCTCCACCGGGCCTTTGCTGGTGGCCACGTCGCCCACCTGTTCACAAATGGCCACCGACTCGCCCAATTTGATGAGGCGCGCCAAATAGGTTTCGACCGAATGAAACGGCACACCGGCCATCACCACGGGCTTGCCCGCGCTTTGGCCGCGCTGGGTCAGGGTGATGTCGAGCAGGCGCACGGCCTTCTCAGCGTCCTCATAAAAGAGCTCGTAGAAATCACCCATGCGGTAGAACACCAGCGTGTGGGGGTACTCGGCTTTGATGGCCGTGTACTGCTGCATCATGGGTGTGTGGAGGGCTTCGGTCACGGCGGGCGGTGTTGGACGGGAAACGGTGAGGGGTGTTGTCAGCGCTCAGTGGGGATGACCGATTATTCCATTAAGGCACCAGGATCACTTGGGCGTTCGGCGCGGTATGTTTGGCGCAAGCAAGCGCCGCCTGAGACCCCGCATCCCCCATGGGGTCGCTTTCCGTACAATGAACGTCCTTTGACTCTCAGGGCCCCGCCGGGCCCGCTGTATGGAAATAGCGATACTGTTTGCCCTCATCTGTCTCAATGGCTTGTTTGCCATGTCCGAGATTGCACTGGTCACCGCCCGCAAGGCCCGGCTGCAAAAACTCATCGATGAGGGCGACAGCGGTGCTGCTGCCGCTGTCAAACTGGGTGAAGACCCCACCCGTTTTTTGTCGACGATCCAAATCGGCATCACCTCCATCGGTGTGCTCAATGGTATCGTGGGTGAGGCCGCATTGGCGGGCCCCCTGTCGGTCTGGTTGATTTCGTTGGGCATGGAACAGCCTCTGGCGGGCTACGCCGCCACCGGCTTCGTGGTCTTGGTCATCACCTATTTCTCGATCGTGGTCGGCGAGTTGGTGCCCAAGCGCATCGGCCAGTCCTACCCCGAAACCTTTGCCCGTTTGGTGGCTCGCCCCATCCACGTCTTGGCGGTGGCCACCCAGCCTTTTGTGTGGCTGTTGTCGGCCTCCACCCGCGGCCTGCTGCGCGCCATGGGCGTGAAAGAAACCAAAGGCACGCCGGTCACCGAAGAAGAGATCCACGCCATGTTGGTCGAAGGCACCTCGGCCGGTGTGATCGAGTCGCACGAGCACACCATGGTGCGCAACGTGTTCCGATTGGACGACCGCCAGATCGGCTCGCTCATGGTGCCGCGCGCCGACATCGTGTGTTTGGACGTGGACGATACGTTCGCCGACAACCTCAACCGCATCGAAGACTCCGATCACGCCCGCTTCCCCGTGGTGCAGGGTGGTATCGAGAACATCGTGGGCGTGATCAACGCCCGCCAATGGTTGGCCCGTGCCCTGAAAGACCCGGCACAACAACTGCGCGACCAAGTCTTGCAAAGCCCCTTGTACGTGCCCGAGACCATCACCGGCATGGAGCTCTTGGACAACTTCCGTTTGTCCGATGTGCACATGGCGTTTGTGATCGACGAGTACGGCGAGGTGCAGGGCATCATCACCTTGCAAGACTTGATCGAAGCCATCACCGGCGAATTCCAGCCGCGCGACCCCGAGACCTCGTGGGCCGTGCAGCGCGAAGACGGCAGCTGGTTGCTCGACGGTCACATCCCCGTGCCCGAGCTCAAAGACCGATTGAATTTGGATGAGGTGCCTGAAGAGGAGCGCGGGCGCTACCACACGCTCAGCGGCATGATCATGCTGCTCAGCGGATCTTTGCCGAAGGTCTGTGATGTGGTGGAGTGGGAAGGCTGGCGCTTGGAGATCGTCGACATGGACGGTCGCGCCATCGACAAGGTCTTGGCCACCCGCTTGACCCCAACGCCGGAAGCAGCGTCGGGGGTGGACGCTTCAGACGTCTGAGGCGTCGTCAGCCGCTGGGGCGACAGCCTGTCGCACCGCGGCCTTGTCGCCCGCGCTGGCGAACTTGCTGTGTTTGCCGATCAGGCCGACCATTTGGCCGTAAATGCGGGGGTTGCCGGCCAAGCACTCTTTTTGCTCCAAGAAGTCGGAGTCGCCCGAGAAGTTGCCCACCAAGCCACCAGCTTCGGTCACGAGCAAAGCGCCCGCGGCGCAGTCCCAGGGCGAGAGGCCCATTTCAAAATACGCATCGGTGTAGCCCGCGGCCACATAGGCCAAGTCGAGCGCGGCCGAGCCAGGGCGGCGCACGCCGGCGCAGCGCGGCATCACATCGCCCAAGATTTGCAGGTAGTTGTTGAAGGCGTCGTTGGCGCGGAAGGGAAAGCCAGTGGAGACCAAGCACTCGCTGAGCTGGGTGCGTTTGGCCACGCGGATGCGGCGCTCGTTGAGGTAAGCGCCACGGCCCTTGCTTGCGTAGAACAGGTCGTTGCGGCTGGGGTCGTAAATGACGGCTTGGTCGAGCTTGCCCTTGACCATGAGCGCGATGCTCACGCAATACACGGGCAGGCCGTGGATGAAGTTGGTGGTGCCGTCCAGCGGATCGATGATCCAAATGTGGTCTGCGCCGCCGAATTTACCTTCGCGCTGGCCGGACTCTTCGGCCCAAATGCCGTGGTCGGGGTACGCGGTGAGCAGCGTGTCGATGATCGCGTTCTCGGCGGCGACATCCACTTCGGTCACGAAGTCATTCGTTTGTTTGGCCGACACGCGCACCGACTCGATGTCGAGGGCGGCGCGGTTGATGATGGTTCCGGCGGTACGCGCGGCCTTGATGGCCACGTTGAGCATGGGGTGCAGACTGGACGACATGAATTGTGTTCCTCGGGCACGGACAAGACCGACCCAACAGGGGATGAGCAAAGGGGGAAGCTTTTGCACCGGGGCCCGGCGATGCGGGGCGGCGACAATAGACCCGATTTTACGTGATACCAAGACCGCCCCAGAAAGCCCGAGATGAAGACCCGATTCGTGTTGATTGAAACCAGCCACGCCGGCAACGTTGGCGGTGTGGCCCGCGCCATGAAGGTCATGGGTTTTGACGACTTGGTGTTGGTGCGCCCGCGCTGGGCCAATGTGCTGCGCCGCGAAGAAACCATTCAGCGCGCCAGCGGCGCCAACGATGTCTTGGCACAGGCCCGCATCGTCGAGACGCTCGACGAAGCGCTCGAGGGCGTGAGCCACCTGTGCGCCACCGCCATGACGCCGCGCGACTTCGGACCGCCCACCACCAGCCCGCGCGAACACTTCGCCGCCTTGACCGCACCGGCGCGTGTGGCGACGCAGCCCGAAGCGGGCGTGGCGTTTTTGTTCGGCTCTGAGCGCTTTGGTATGGCCAATGACGACGTTTACCGCTGCCACGTGTGCTTGCGCATCCCCACCCACGCGCAATTCGGCTCGCTGAATTTGGCCGCCGCGGTGCAACTCATCGCCTACGACTGGCGCATGGCCTTGGGGGGCTTTGACGACGCCCCGCCAGCGGCGGCCAGTCCCGTGGCCGACGCGGCCATGGTGGGTGGCTTGTTGCAGCACTGGGAGCAGGCCTTGGTGGCGGTGGACTTTCTGGACCCCGACGCCCCCAAAAAACTCCTGCCGCGTTTGAACCAGTTGCTCAACCGCGCGCAACTCGCGCCCGAAGAAGTCCACATCCTGCGCGGGGTGGCCAAGGCCATGCTGCAAACCGCTGAACGTGCCAAGCGCTAGACTCAAAGCCCCTCTCACCTCGATACCGCCCATGTTTGACCGCTTGAAACAAGACGTCCGCATCATTTTGGAACGCGACCCCGCGGCGCGCAGCACCTGGGAAGTCTTGACCTGTTACCCGGGCTTGCACGCCTTGGCCATGCACCGTTGGGCGCACGCCTGCTGGAGCATGGGCTTTCGTTGGATGGGCCGGTTCATCTCGCACCTGGCGCGTTGGTTCACCGGCATCGAGATCCACCCCGGCGCACAGATCGAGCCCGGTGTCTTCATAGACCACGGCATGGGCGTGGTGATCGGCGAGACCGCCGTCATCGGGGCCGGTTGCACGATTTACCAAGGCGTGACCTTGGGCGGCACGTCTTTGTCCAAAGGCGCCAAGCGCCACCCGACCTTGGGTCGCGACGTGGTCGTGGGCGCGGGTGCGCAGGTCTTGGGCGGTTTTGAGGTGGGCGACAACGCCAAGATCGGCAGCAATGCGGTGGTGACCAAACCGGTGCCCGCGGGCGCCACGGCGGTGGGCAACCCGGCGCGCATCATCGCCGCCGAGATCGATGCGCAGCGCGAAGCCGTCGCTTCGAAAATGGGCTTCTCGGCCTACGGCGTGACGCAAAACGACGACCCGCTGAGCCAAGCCATGCGGGGCTTGATCGACAACGCGGCCAGCCAAGAGCACCAAATCGCCATGCTCTGGCAAGCGGTGCAAACCTTGTCGGATTGCGTGAAGCAGGGCGACTGCGTGCCCGAAGACGCCCACCGAAAAGAACACTTCGAAGCCGACAAGCTCAACCAGCTCGTGGGCAAGTGAGGCGCGTGTGATGCTGCTGTCTAGAAATTGGTGTTGATTTGGGTTTTGGCCTAAGAGATTGGGCCGTCAACCACCTCGAAACCAAGCCCGACAAGTTCCTGAGTCGTTAGATGTTTCTCAACAAATGCATTGCCAGATTCTCCGCAAAGACCCAATTCAGCAGCGTCAATACGAACCTTCCAAATAAGCGAAGGCAATGCGTACGGAAACCGGTTCAAGAAAGCCCATTTCAGCCAATCGACACGCTACCTTGGTTGACATCCTGCGCAATGATGCGCTCGCGGGCAGGTCATCACGGGGTCGAAAAGTGCTGACCAAGTAAGTTCCTGCAGTGTTGTGATTATTCGAACTCGACACCCTTCGAATCAATTGTTCTGTGAACTCAAATGCCAGTTGATTCTGTATTTGTTCGTTCCATGTCCGGCTCATTTGAGATGCCTCCGTCGTTTATTGAGTCCAGATCAAGGACGAGTTGCTCAGCGTTTCCTCGCCATCCCATCGGTAGGACACCAAGGGGCCTGACAGCGCGGCCGACCAATCCAAACACGCCAGCTTGGGGCACTCGATCACGGGTTGGCCGCTGAACCAGTGGTGGCCCAGAAAAATCGGTGCGCCTTCGATGGGCAAGATGGTCAAATTATCCGGCCATGGCAGGTGCATCAGCGCCTGGGCTTGTCGGGGGGAGACCAATGCAACTTCATGAAACGCCTTCGCCCAGTACCGCCAGTTGGCGATGCGCACGTTGTCAAACTGTTCCCCGTTTTTGGCTTCGATGGTCACACCCTCGGGCAAATTAAGCTCCAAGCCACAGGTCAACAGCTTGCGGGCCCGCATCAAGGCACTTTCTTGTTGCGCGGTCTCCATGCGGCAAGCCTCTTGCAGCAGGCTGTCCGACAAAGGCCGATGGCCGTCCCAACCGGCAGCCGATAGCGTTTGAACCGACGCCTCGTCCCAGCAACCGTGGGCCACGCGGATGCCGCCCAAGTCCAAGAAGACGGGCAGTGTTTTGAACCAATCGATCATCGAGCGGTGCAATGCCGAACCTGAGCCTACCTGCGTTAAAAATGCGGCGTGCTGGTGGCGGTTTTTGTGGGACTTGGGGGACTCCAGCCGGTTCGGTCGCAAAGCCTCGGCCGGATTTTTGGGGTCATCACTGACGTAGGCGATGGCATTGAATTCGTGGTTGCCCATGATGCACCGAGCGTCTCCGCTCTCGACCATCGCGCGTGCGATTTCCACCACCCGCACCTGACCCGAACCGCGGTCGATCAAGTCCCCCAAAAAAACAGCCTGTCGCCCCTGCGGGGCTTTGTAGCCCCGGCCATGGGCCACATAGCCCATGCGTTGCAACAACTGTTCAAGCTTGCCATCTTGTCCGTGGACATCCCCAATCACGTCATAAGCCATGCATCACTCCAGTTAGTTTCATAATTAATCTAAGTGTAGCTGTGTTAGATTCAATATGCAACTAATAAAGGGCTGCTGGATGGAAAACACCACAACCACGGGTCAGATCACCCGCCACCCCATGCCGCTGGTGCGCGTCGATGTGGTGCTGTTTTCGGTGCAAGCGGGCCGACTCCACGTCATGCTCAGCCAGCGCCAAGAGCACCCACACAAGGGCTTGTGGGGACTGCCCGGTGGCGTCTTGCGAACTGATCGGGACACCAGCTTGGACAGCGCCGCACGGCGTGTGGCGCAAGAGCGCTTGGGCCACCACATCGATCACCTCATACAAATCATCGCGGTGGGAGGTGCTGACCGCGACCCTCGCGCACCTTGGGCCATGACGGTGGTTTACGCCAGTGTGGTGCCTGCCGAGATTGAAACGGTGGCGGGTAAGCGGGTTCAGGCCTTGGCTTGGCGCATGGTGGAGCCGTCGATGGGATCGGCCCATTTGGCCTTTGATCACGCGGTGCTCATCGCATTGGCCGTTAGCCGAATCAGGCAAGACGTGCGCGACTTTCGCTTTCCGGCTGGCTCGGTCCCGCAGACGTTCACCTTGCCTGAGCTCCAAGCGTTCAGCGAAGCGATCTTGGCCGAGAATTTGGACAAGGTGACCTTTCGCCGCCGCATCGATGCGGCCCAACTGTTGGAGCCTGTGCCCGGTGTGATGCGGGGCGGGGCTCACCGTCCGGCGCAGGTGTACCGGTGGCGTTGAGTGCTCAGTGGTGGTGGCCGTGCGCGCCGTGCGCGTGGCCGTGGGCCACTTCTTCGTCGCTGGCGGCGCGAACGTCCAAGACCTTGACCGTGAAGTGCATCGTCTGACCCGCCAAGGGATGGTTGCCGTCCAAATGCACCGTGTCGCCCTTGATCTTCATGACGGTGAAGGTGTGGGTCTCGCCTTGGTCGTCGCGGCCTTGGATGGTGCCGCCGAGCTTCACGCCGGGTGGGAATTGGCTCTTGGGGATGGACGTGACCAGGCTCTCGTCGCGCACACCGAAGGCCTCTTCGGGCCGCAGCACCAAGGTGCCGGCAAAGCCCACGGTTTGGCCTTCGAGCGCTTGTTCAATGCCGGGCAGGGTGTTGCCGTGGCCGCCGTGCAAATACGAGCGCGGCTCTTTGCCGTCTTCGAGCACCTTGCCATGGGCATCGCTGGCTTTGAAGGTCAGGGTGACGACGGTGTTGGGTCCAATGATCATGGTCGGTCTCACGCAGTGGGGTTGGGGCGCTGGGCGCTTTTGGGGCGGAAGGCTTTGCACACGCCGTCGTCGGTGACCAGGTAAGGTCCACCGATGAGGTCGATGCAATAGGGAACGGCGGCAAAGATGCCCGGCACGCCCGCGCGCGCGTCGCTGGCGGGCAGGCCTTGCAGGGTTTCGGCGATGGCTTTGGGCTGGCCGGGCAGGTTGATGATCAGGGCCTGGTCGCGGATGACGGCCACTTGGCGTGACAAGATGGCGGTGGGCACAAAGCTCAAGCTGATCTGACGCATTTGTTCACCAAAGCCGGGCATGACCTTGTGCGCCACGGCCAAGGTGGCTTCGGGCGTGACGTCGCGCAGCGCAGGGCCGGTGCCGCCGGTGGTCAGCACCAGGCTGCAACCCGCGTCCACCAAGTCGATCAAGGTCGCGCTGATGCGTTCGGCCTCATCGGGGATGAGGCGGGCCTCGAAGGTGATGGGGTTGCGCAGGGCGCGGCTCAGCCACTCTTGCAGGGCGGGCAGGCCCAGGTCTTCGTAGACGCCGCTGCTGGCGCGGTCGCTGATGGAGACGATGCCGATGCGAACCGGCTCAAACGGTGCGGTGCTCATGCCCCGTCCTCTTCGGTGTCGATCGTGGGGCTGTCGTCCTCGCGGCTGAGGGCGGTTTTGACGGTCTGGAAAAGCTCGCGGTAGGCCTTGCCGTGGCGCGGCGCTTGGACCGGCAGCTCTTTGGCGCCGGGGGCTTGGGCGTCTTTGCGGGCTTGGCGGATCAAGGCGCGCAGGTGCTGGGCATCGCTTTGGCTGTCCAAGGCCAGCCAAGCGGTGAGGGCTTGGTCGCCGGCGATCATCCGGTCGCGCCAGTCTTCAGCTTGGTGCAGGCGCTGGGTTTCTTTGGCCGAGGGTTTGCGTTGTTCTTCGAGTGCGTCTTGCACGGCTTGCACGGTGGGCGCATCGAGCTTGCGCATGAGCTTGCCGATGAACTGCATTTGGCGGCGGCGGCCTTCGAAGTTGGTGATGCGTTTGGCGACCGCCACGGCTTCGAGCAGCTTGTCGGGCAGGTTCACGCGGGTTATGAGGTCGGCGCGCAAAGTCAGGAGTTGTTCGCCCAAGAGCTGCAGTTCGTCGCTCTGTTTTTTCATGTCGGTGCGGCTGACATCCGTATCGCCTTTGAGCTCGCGTTTGAGTTCCAGGTCGAGTTCGCTGCCCTCGGCCACGAAGTGGCCGCGAACGTAATAACCTTTGGTGAATTTGCGGGGCATGGGGGGTCTTCTTTGAATAGGCGCGCCAGCGGGTGCAGCGGCCAGTATCATAGCCCCCGACATGAACAAAACCCCCGCACCCCCATCTCGACGTGCCGCTTCACCGGCGCTCACCCAGTCGCAAGACAGCCGCCGCCCCTTGAGCGGCTTCCAATACAGCCGAGCACAGTTTGAAGAACTCGTCGACGCTGCTTTGGCCCATGCCAAGGCCTTGGGCGCGGTGGACGCCGCGGCCGAGGTCTCTGAAGGCGCGGGCTTGAGCGTCTCGGTACGCAAGGGGGAGTTGGAAAACGTCGAACGCAACCGCGACAAATCCTTGGGCGTGACCGTCATGCTCGGTCACCGCCGCGGCAACGCGTCCACCTCGGACTTCTCCATCGACGCGGTGCGCCAAACCGTGCAAGCGGCCTACGACATCGCGCGCTTCACCGCCGAAGACCCCTGCGCGGGCCTGCCCGATGTGCAGGACGTGGTGCAAGAGCAGCGCGACCTGGACCTGTTCCACCCCTGGGCCATCGAGTCGCAGCAGGCCATGCACTTGGCCTTGGCCTGTGAGGCCGCGGCGCTCAACACCAGCAAGCGCATCACCAACAGCGAAGGCGCGGCGGTCTCGGCGCAGCAATCGCATTTCTTCAGCGCCCACTTGCGCCAGGGCCAGACGCACGGCGCGGGCGTGTTCCGCGGTGGCTACGCCAGCTCGCGCCACACCTTGTCGGTCGCGCCCATCGCGGGCAAAGGCTCGGACATGCAACGCGACGCTTGGTACAGCTCCATGCGCAGCGCCCAAGATTTGGCCACGCCGCAAGCGGTGGGCCGTTACGCGGCCGAGCGCGCCTTGTCACGCCTAGGTGGTCGCAAAATCGCCACCGTGCAGTGCCCGGTCTTGTTCGAGTCGAGCTTGGCTGCAGGCCTCGTGGGCGCTTATGTGCAAGCGACCAGCGGCGGCGCGCTCTACCGCAACACCACCTTCTTGCCCAAAAGCTTGGGCCAGCGCGTCATGGCCGAGCACTTGGACATCGACGAAGACCCGTTTGTGCTCAAAGGCAAAGGCAGTTCCCCCTTTGATGACGAAGGTGTACGAGTGCAAGCGCGCCGCGTGTTGGACGCGGGTGAGGTGCAAAGCTATTTCTTGGGCAGCTACTCGGCACGCAAGCTCGGCATGCGCACCACCGGCCATTCGGGTGGCTCGCACAACCTGAGCCTCACGAGCCGCCGCACCCAAGCGGGCGACGACCTGCCCGCCATGCTGTGCCAACTCGGGCGCGGCCTGTTCGTTACCGAATTGATGGGCCAAGGCGTGAACTACGTGACGGGTGATTACTCGCGTGGGGCGTCGGGCTATTGGGTGGAAAACGGCGTGATCGCGTACCCCGTGCACGAGATCACCATCGCTGGCAACCTCAAAGACATGTTCATGGGCATCGAGGCCGTCGGCGCAGACGCCTACACCCACGGGGCCAAAACCGTGGGCTCCATCCTCATCAACCGCATGCAAATCGCGGGCAGCTGATGCGCCCCGAAGCCATGGCCCTGATGGCCGCGGGCTGTTGGGCGTTTTCCAGTTTGTTCTCAGCGCCCCCAGCGCAACGCTTGGGGGCGTTTGCGTTCAGCCGTTGGCGCATGTTGTTCGCCAGTGCGCTCTTGTGGGCCCTGGCTTGGCACAGCGGCACGTGGGGCTCCTTGGCCAGCAGCGCTTGGCTGTGGCTGGGCGTCTCGGGCCTGATCGGTATTTTTTTGGGCGACACCGCCTTGTTTGCTTGCATGAACCGCTTGGGGCCGCGCCGCTCTGGCGTGCTCTTCGCCACCCACGCGGGGTTTTCGGCCCTGTTGGCTTGGTGGTGGCTGGGCGAAGTTTTGTGGGGTTGGGCCTTGGTGGGCGCCGTGCTCTTGGTCGGCGGTGTGATGTTGGCCATTGTGTGGGGCAAACGCAGCGACGAGGCCCACGGCTGGGAGCACACCCAAGGGCGCTTGTTCTGGGGTGTGGCACTGGGTTTGTTGGCCGCGTTGTGTCAGTCGCTGGCGACCTTGATGCTCAAGCCCTTGATGAGCACCGGGGTAGACCCGGTGGCGGCGTCGGCCGTGCGCATGAGCGTGGCATTGGCGGCGCATGGGGTGTTGTGGCTGCTTTGGCGTGGGGCGAGGGGACAAGCGCCGGTGCGAGCCCAAGACCTGTGGTTGACCTTCGCCAGCGCAGCCGTGGCCATGGTTTTGGGCATGACGCTGATCTTGGCCGCCATGCGCGAGGGCCAGGCGGGTGTGGTGGCCATTTTGTCGTCGGTCACCCCGATCCTGATCCTGCCCTTGTTGTGGCTGGTCTACCGACGCCGACCCGCTTGGGGTGCGTGGGTCGGTGCGGTCTTGGCCGTGTGGGGCACGGCCTTGGTGATGGGCTGAGGTTTAAGGGGCGAGCGCGGCCTTGACCGCGGCCGAGACCATGCCCATGTCGGCCTTGCCCGCGAGCTGGGTTTTGACCGCGCCCATGACTTTGCCCATGTCGCCGGGGCCGCTGGCGCCCAAGGCGGTCACGATGGCTTGCACCGCGCTCGTGACTTCCTCGGCCGACAAACGTTCGGGCAAGTAAGCCATCAACACGGCCATTTCGGCTTTTTCTTTGTCGGCCAAGTCTTGGCGAGCGGCTTGCTCAAAGGCGGCGATGGAGTCTTTGCGTTGTTTGATGAGCTTGTCGACGATGGCCACCACGGCCGCGTCGTCGAGTTCGATGCGCTCATCGACCTCTTTTTGCTTCATGGCCGCTTGCAACAAACGGATGGTGCCCAAGCGCTCGCTGTCTTTGGCGCGCATGGCGGTTTTCATGTCTTGGGTGATCTGGGCTTTGAGGCTCATGGCGGGCTCCTGAATAGAAAAAGCCCGCGGAGGCGAGCTCGGGCGGGCTGGTGTGAAGTCGGCCAGTGCAACACTGGCGGATGACTTCGATCAGAACAGCTTCTTGGGCAGCTGCATCGAACGCACGCGCTTGTAGTGGCGCTTGACGGCGGCCGACTTCTTGCGCTTGCGCTCAGCGGTGGGCTTTTCATAGAACTCGCGTGCACGCAGGTCGGTGAGCAAGCCCAATTTTTCGATCGTGCGCTTGAAGCGGCGAAGGGCTACGTCAAACGGCTCGTTGTCTTTTACGCGGATGGTGGTCATTAAAAAAGATTTCCAGAATGTGCAGCAGAGGGTGGACAAGAAGATCAGCCTGTACGCCATGTCTGCGGAATTGCCCGTCTGTGAACTCGTGTTGGCGACGGGCATTGCCAGCAAAACCCCAGATTATAGTGACTTTTTCAGGGCCTGCCCACAGGCATGGGCGCTGGCCCAAGCCCACTGGAAGTTGTAGCCCCCCAGCCAGCCCGTCACGTCCACCACCTCGCCAATGAAATACAGGCCGCTTTGGCGCGATTCCATGGTTTGGGACGACAGGGCTTGGGTGTCCACCCCGCCCAGCGTGACCTCGGCTTTTTTGTAACCCTCGGTGCCGGTGGGCTGAACACGCCAAGCGCTGAGTTGCTCGGCCAGGCGGTGCAAGGCCTTGTCGGGCACGTCGCAGATGGGGCGCTGCCAAGCGGGGTCTTGTTGCGCCCAGGTGTCGGCCAAGCGACTGGGCAGCCACTGGGCCAGCTCGTTGGCCAGCCATTTGCGCGAGCGTTGCTTGGCTTCGCTCAAGGCGGGCAGCCAATCGTGTTCGGGGGCGAGTTGCACGCGGATGTCGGTGCCTGCGTGCCAGTAGCTGGAAATTTGCAACACGCCGGGGCCGGACAGGCCTCGGTGGGTGAAGAGCAGGTCTTCGGCGAAGGTGGTGCGTTGTTTTTTCTCACCGGTCTCGATGAGCACGGGCAAGGCCAGGCCCGAGAGTTCGGCCCACGGCGCCCAGGCCGTGGCATCAAAGGTCAGCGGCACCAAACCCGGGCGGGGGTTGACGATGGGCAGGTCGAACTGGCGCGCCAAGCGGTGGCCGAAGTCGGTGGCACCGATGGCGGGGATGGACAGGCCGCCCGTGGCCACGACCACGGCGTGGGTGTGCACCGTGCCTTGGTCGGTGTCCAAGCTGTAGGCCTGGGGCGCGCCGTCGTGGTGGCGCACGGCGTGCACGCCACAGGTTTGCCAGCGCGTCACGCCGCCGGCCTCGCATTCGCGCAGCAAGACCTGAATCAGGTCATCGGCGCTGCGGTCACAAAAGAGCTGGCCTTTGTGCTTTTCATGGAAGGGCACACCGTGCTGCGTGAGCAAGGCGGTGAAGTCTTGCGGTGTGTAGCGCGACAAGGCCGAGCGACAAAAGTGCGGGTTCTCGCTGATGAAGTGTTTGTGTGGCGCGCGCGGGTCGAGGTCGCGGTTGGTGAAGTTGGCTCGACCGCCGCCGGAGATGCGGATTTTTTCGGCCACTTTGGGGCTGTGGTCCAGCACCAAGACGCGCAAACCCCGTTGACCGGCCACGCCAGCGCAAAACAAACCCGCGGCGCCTGCGCCGATCACCACTGCGTCCCATGTGCTCATGGGGTCTGAGTGTACGTGTGGGCGTTTACACTGACCCCCCATGTTGATCCTAGGCATTGAATCTTCTTGTGACGAAACGGGCGTGGCCTTGGTCGACGCCCGTGGCACGGGCACGCCGCGTTTGCTCGGGCACGCTTTGCACAGCCAAATCGAGATGCACCAAGCCTTTGGCGGCGTCGTGCCCGAGTTGGCCAGCCGCGACCACATTCGCCGCGTGTTGCCCTTGACCGACGAGGTCATGGCGCAAGCCGGTGTGTCCTTGAGCGCCATCGACTGGGTGGCGCACACGCGGGGCCCGGGTTTGGCGGGGGCTTTGTTGGTCGGCTCGGGCGTGGCTTGTGCCTTGGGCTTTGCTTTGAACAAACCCGTGCTCGGTGTGCACCACTTGGAAGGCCATTTGCTGTCGCCTTTCTTGAGTGCCGACCCACCTGAATTCCCCTTTGTGGCCTTGCTCGTCTCGGGCGGTCACACGCAGCTCATGCGCGTGGACGGTGTCGGGCGCTACGAACTCTTGGGCGAGACGATCGACGACGCGGCCGGCGAGGCTTTTGATAAGTCGGCCAAATTGCTGGGTTTGGGTTACCCCGGCGGCCCCGCCTTGTCGGCTTTGGCGCGAACGGGTCGTGCCGATGCGTTCGCATTCCCGCGCCCGTTGTTGCACAGCGGCGATTTGGATTTTTCCTTTGCCGGCTTGAAAACCGCGGTGCTCACCCAGGTGAAAACATTGGCCCATGCGCACCCCGATGGGCCTGCCACCACCCACATGGCCGACCCTTTGAGTCCCGAGCAAAAGGCCGATGTCGCGGCCAGCGCCGAAGCCGCCATCGTCGATATCTTGGTGAAAAAGTCCATGGCCGCGTTGCGCGCCACCAGCTTGAGCCGTTTGGTGGTGGCCGGGGGCGTCGGTGCCAACCGACCCTTGCGCGAACAGCTCAACGCCGCCTGTGAGCGCGCCCGTGTTCGCGTGCACTACCCCGAGTTGCATTTGTGCACCGACAACGGCGCCATGATCGCTTTGGCTGCGGGCATGCGGCTGCAAGCCGGACTGGGCGAAGCGGCGCGCAGCGCCGATGCCTTTGATGTGTTGCCGCGCTGGCCTTTGTCGGTCTTGGCGGCTTGAAAGAGAAAAGACCCCACATGAAAACACGTTGGTTGGCCGCCGTTGCGGCCCTGAGTTGGGCGGCCTTGACGGCCGCAGCGCAAACCCCCAAGGCCCCCACGGGCGAGCCGATCCGGCTGGCCATGATCGAGGGCCTGTCGGGGTCGTTCGCCAACACCGGCGAAGCGGTGTTTCGCAACTTGGTGTGGGCCACCGAACGCGTGAATGCGCGCGGAGGTGTGCCTTGGCCAGGCGGTGCGCGCCCCTTGGTGATCGAGCGCATGGACAGCAAAGGCCAAACCGAAGAGGCCATCACGGCGCTGCGCGGCGCGATCGACCGCGATATGCGCATCGTCTTGCAAGGCAACAGCTCGGCCGTGGCCGCGGGCCTGATCGACGCCATCAACAAACACAACGACCGCGACCCCTCGCGACAAGTGCTGTTTTTGAATTATTCCGCGGTCGAACCCGCGCTGACCAACGAGAAGTGCAGCTTTTGGCACTTCCGCTTTGACGCCCACGCCGACATGCGCATGAGCGCCCTGATGGGCGTGATTCGGGAGGACAAGGCCTTGAAGAGCGTGTACCTGATTGGTCAGGACTACAGCTTTGGCCACGCCGTGTTGGCCGAGGCCCGGCGCCAGCTTGGCGCGCAGCGCCCCGATGTCAAGATCGTGGGCGATGAGCTCCACCCCATGGCGCGCGTCAAAGACTTCTTGCCCTACGCCACCAAAATCAAAGCCAGCGGTGCTCAAGCGGTGCTCACGGGCAACTGGGGCAACGACCTGACGCTGCTCATCAAAGCCGCTCGTGAAGTGGGTTTTGACGGCCGCTTTTACACCTTCTATGGCAACGCCTTGGGCGCACCGGCGGCCATGGGGGATGCGGGCATTGGCAAGGTGGTGGCGGTGGCGGATTGGTTCCCCAACGTCAAGGGCGCGGCTTCACAGGCGTTTTACAAAGACTTTCGCCAGCGCTTCCCCAACCCGGCCGACGACTATGTGCACCTGCGCATGCAGCTCATGATCGAGGCCTTGGCGCAGGCCTTGGCCCGCTCAGCCCCCAAAGACGGCTCGAATACCTTGAATGCCCAAGCCATCGCTCAGGCCTTGTCGCATGCCGAGGTCAGCATGGCGGGACACACCGGTCGCATGCGCTCAGGCGATCACCAATTCCAACAACCGTTGGCGGTGGCGGTGATGGACCGCATGGGTTCGCCCGGTGTGCCGTTTGATGTGGAAGGCTCTGGTTATGGCTTTCGGGTGATTCGCCAGCTCACGCCTGCTCAGGCCGAGATGCCTCACCGCTGCGAGATGCGCCGGCCTTGATCACACTGGGTCAAGCCCACTTCGTGGTTATAATGATGGGTTGCCGGCCCTGACGGGTCGGTAAATCACGTTCGTTGCGGCATGGGGCTGCGGCGATCGCCTGTTAACTGAAGGAAACCCGATGATTGCCCAATCCATCAAAGCCGAAGTCGTTGCCGCCAATGCGCGTGCACCCAAAGACACCGGTAGCCCAGAAGTCCAAGTCGCTTTGTTGACCGCCCGTATCAACGAATTGACCCCCCACTTCAAAACCCACGCCAAAGACCACCATGGCCGCCGCGGCTTGCTGCGCATGGTCAGCCGTCGCCGCAAATTGCTCGATTACCTCAAGGACAAGGACGCCGATCGTTACGTGGCCTTGATCGCCAAATTGGGTCTGCGCAAGTAATTTTGCACAGACCATGACGTGCACAACGCCTGAGTTGGTTCGCTGGCTCAGGCGTTTTGCGCTTTTTTTAACCCCCAACCCGATACAACAGAGCGAAGCTGTGTCATTCCAAAACGGTTGTGCCCAAAGGCCAGCGGCTTTGGAATGGCATCGTGTTCTGGGTTGAAGGTGGGGTTCTTCAGCGGATATTCCGCCAACCCAGCCGCGTCGACGGGAGTGTCGACCGGTACCTCAGGAGCACAACATGAGCATGTTCACTAAAGTCACCAAGACCTTCCAGTGGGGCCCCCATTCGGTCACCATGGAAACCGGCGAGATCGCTCGCCAAGCCACCGGCGCTGTGCTGGTGGACATCGAAGGCACCGTGGTGCTGGCCACCGTGGTCGCCAAAACCGACGTCAAGGCTGGCCAAGACTTCTTCCCCTTGACGGTGGATTACACCGAAAAATCCTACGCCGCCGGCAAGATCCCCGGTAGCTTCTTCAAGCGCGAAGGTCGCCCCAGCGAGTTGGAAACCCTGACTTGCCGCTTGATCGACCGCCCCATCCGCCCCTTGTTCCCTGAAGGCTTCTTCAATGAAGTCCAGGTCATCGTGCACGTGGTCAGCTTGAACCCCGAAGTCCAAGCCGATATCGCATCCATGATCGCCACCAGCGCCGCTTTGTCGATCAGCGGTATCCCATTCAACGGCCCCATCGGTGCGGCCCGCGTGGGTTACATCAACGGCCAGTACGTGCTCAACCCCGGTCAAACCCAGCTCAAAGACAGCCAGCTCGACCTGGTTGTGGCCGGTACCCAAGCCGCTGTGTTGATGGTGGAATCCGAAGCCGACCAATTGAGCGAAGAAGTCATGCTCGGCGCCGTGGTGTTCGGTCATGAGCAGGGCAACATCGCTGTGGCCGCCATCAATGAATTTGTGCGCGAAGCCGGCAAGCCCGAGTGGAGCTGGCAGCCACCGGCCAAGAACGAGCCCTTGATCGCCAAGGTCGACGCCCTGGGCAAGGCCAAACTCGAAGCTGCTTACCAAATCCGCAACAAGCAAGCCCGCACCCAGGCTTGCCGCGAAGCCTATGCCGCCGTGATGGAAGGCCTCAAGGCCGACGGCGTGACATTCGACAGCGTGGACGTCGAAGGCCTGTTGTTCAACATCGAAGCCGCCACCGTGCGCGGCCAGATTCTGGCGGGCGAGCCGCGCATCGACGGTCGCGACACCCGCACCGTGCGCCCCATCGAAATCCGCAATGGCGTGCTGCCCCGCACCCACGGCTCGGCCTTGTTCACCCGTGGTGAAACCCAAGCCTTGGTAGTCGCCACCTTGGGCACCGACCGCGATGCTCAGCGCATCGACGCGCTGGCCGGCGAGTTCGAAGACCGCTTCATGCTGCACTACAACATGCCTCCCTTCGCCACCGGCGAAGCCGGCCGCTTTGGTACGCCCAAGCGCCGCGAAATCGGCCACGGCCGTTTGGCCAAGCGCGCGTTGATCGCCGCTTTGCCCAGCAAGGAAGACTTCCCCTACACCATGCGCGTGGTTTCTGAAATCACCGAATCCAACGGTTCGTCGTCCATGGCTTCGGTCTGCGGCGGCTGCTTGGCTTTGATGGACGCGGGTGTGCCGATGAAAGCCCACGTGGCCGGCATTGCCATGGGCCTGATCAAAGAAGGCAACCGCTTTGCGGTGCTGACCGACATCTTGGGTGACGAAGATCACCTGGGCGACATGGACTTCAAAGTGGCCGGTACCACCAACGGTATTTCGGCTTTGCAGATGGACATCAAGATCCAAGGCATCACCAAAGAAATCATGCAAGTCGCGTTGGCACAAGCCAAAGAAGCGCGCATGCACATCTTGGGTGTGATGCAGTCCGCCATGAGCCACGCCAACACCGAAGTCTCCGACTTTGCGCCCAAGCTTTTCACCATGAAGATCAACCCCGAGAAGATCCGTGACGTGATCGGCAAGGGCGGCGCGGTCATCCGCGCGCTGACCGAAGAAACCGGTTGCCAGATCAACATCGAAGAAGACGGCACGATCACCATCGCTGCCACCGATGGTGCCAAGGCCGAGATCGCCAAAAAGCGCATCGAAGAGATCACCGCCGAAGTCGAAATCGGCAAGGTCTATGAAGGCCCGGTCACCAAGATCTTGGACTTCGGTGCTTTGATCAACTTGCTGCCCGGCAAAGACGGTTTGTTGCACATCAGCCAGATCGCCCACGAGCGTGTTGAGCGCGTGACCGACTACCTGAGCGAAGGCCAGATCGTCAAAGTCAAGGTGCTCGAGACCGACGAAAAAGGCCGCGTGAAGTTGTCCATGAAGGCCTTGCTCGACCGCGCACCCGCGGCCGACGCTGAGCAACAAGGCTGATCCATTGCGGCCCCTGCCATGAACAAGCTCATCGTTGGCAATTGGAAGATGAACGGCGGCTTGGCCTCGAACGAGGCCTTGCTCGGCGCCATCGTGGGAGGCATCTCCCATTTGTCACACGCCCGTTTGGCGGTGTGTGTGCCCGCGCCGTATTTGGCGCAGGCGCAGACCCGTTTGCAGGGCTCGGCTTTGGCTTGGGGTTCGCAAGATGTGTCGGCACACGAACAGGGGGCTTACACCGGTGAGGTGTCGGCCCACATGCTCAAAGACTTCGCTTGCAGCTACGCCATCGTGGGTCATTCGGAGCGACGCCAGTACCACGGTGAGACCGACGAGGTGGTCGCGACCAAAGCGCAGCGCGCATTGGCCGCGGGCATCACGCCGATCGTGTGCGTGGGTGAAACCCTGGCCGAGCGCGAAGCGGGGCAGACCGAGGCGGTGGTCAAACGCCAGTTGGCCGCCGTGATCCACACCGTGGGGCACTGCACCAGCGAGTTGGTGGTGGCCTATGAGCCCGTGTGGGCCATCGGCACGGGCTTGACCGCCACGCCCGAGCAAGCGCAGCAGGTGCACGCGGTCTTGCGTGCGCAGTTGATGGCCGCGAGCCAGAAGGCCAACCGCGTGCACATTTTGTACGGTGGCAGCATGAACGCGGTCAATGCCGCGTCTTTGCTGGCGCAAGCCGATATCGATGGGGGCCTCATTGGGGGCGCCTCCCTCAAACCCGCTGATTTTTTGAGCATCGCCCATTCGGCGAAGGCTTGAGTTTTATTCGGAGTAAATTTTCATGAACGTGATTTTGACCATTGTGTTGGCCGTGCAAATGTTGTCGGCCTTGGCCATGATTGGCCTGATCTTGATGCAGCACGGCAAAGGTGCCGACGCCGGCGCGGCCTTTGGCGGCGGTGGCGGTGGTTCGGCCAGTTTGTTCGGTGCCTCCGGCAGTGCCAACTTTTTGTCGCGCTCAACCGCGGTGCTGGCGACCTTGTTCTTGGCCAGCACCTTGGCCTTGGCCTATTTCGGTAATTTGCGCGCAGCCCCCAGCAGCAGCGGCAGCGTGCTCGAAGGCACCACCGCACCGGCCGCGCAAGAAATCCCTGGTGCTTCGACCGTGGCCCCACCCGCAGCACCGGCCGTACCCGTCGGTCAGCAAGTCCCAGGCTACTGAAGCATTGAAAAATCCCTGCTCCGTCAGGAAACTGGCGCTGATTCAGGGTAAAATCGTAGGCTGCACACCAATCCCTTATCCCTCTGGGTGTGGTGCAGCAATCAGACAAGCCGACGTGGTGAAATTGGTAGACACGCTATCTTGAGGGGGTAGTGGCGAAAGCTGTGCGAGTTCGAGTCTCGCCGTCGGCACCAATCTTTGGTCAACGGTCAAAAGCCGTTGGCAATGGAAGCAACCAAGATGAGTCTCGAACAATACCTCCCCGTGCTGTTGTTTATTTTGGTGGGTATTGCTGTTGGCATCATCCCTCAGGTCCTGGGTTATGTGTTGGGACCCAACAAGCCCGACGAGGCCAAAAACTCCCCCTACGAATGCGGCTTTGAGGCGTTTGAAGACGCTCGGATGAAGTTCGATGTGCGTTACTACCTGGTCGCCATCCTGTTCATCCTCTTTGACTTGGAAATCGCTTTCCTCATCCCATGGGCCGTGGCCTTTGGCGACATTGGCCTGACCGGCTTTCTGGCCGGCGTGGTTTTCTTGACCATCTTGGTCGTGGGCTTCGCCTACGAATGGAAAAAAGGCGCCCTGGACTGGGAATGAGTCTTTCGTTTTTTCCCTGGATGAATCTGCACACACACTTCGGAGCGGCTCATGATTGAAGGTGTATTCAAAGAAGGTTTCGTCACCACCAGCTACGACGCGGTGGTGAATTGGGCCAAGACGGGCTCGCTGTGGCCCATGACGTTTGGTTTGGCCTGCTGCGCCGTCGAAATGATGCACGCGGCCACCGCCCGTTACGACTTGGGTCGCTTTGGCGCCGAGGTCTTCCGCGCCAGCCCGCGCCAATCCGACCTGATGATCGTCGCCGGCACCTTGTGCAACAAAATGGCCCCGGCCTTGCGCAAGGTCTACGACCAAATGGCCGAACCCCGTTGGGTCTTGTCCATGGGTTCGTGCGCCAACGGCGGTGGTTACTACCACTACAGCTATTCCGTGGTGCGCGGCTGTGACCGCATCGTGCCGGTGGACGTGTACGTGCCGGGCTGCCCTCCCACGGCCGAAGCGCTGATCTACGGGATCATGCAGCTGCAGCAAAAAATCCGCCGCACCAACACCATCGCTCGGGCCTGAGGCCGGCGCTCTTCCTCACGATCTGGACCCCAAAGAACGCCCATGACCGAGTTTGCCGTATCCCCCGAATCGTTGACGCACACCCTGAATGAGCGTTTGGCCTCGTTCGCTGTCCGTTTGTTCATCGCCCGCGATGCCATGGTCACCGTGGAGGTGCCGGCTGAGCACTATGCCGCGGCCTTGCGCACCTTGCACGAAGACCCCGCCTGCGCCTTTGAGCAGTTGGTGGACCTGTGCGGCTTGGACTACTCCGACTACGCCGACCGCGTCAACGAAGGCCCCCGCTACGGCGTGGTGGTGCACCTCTTGTCGGTGAGTTTGAACCAGCGCGTGCGCGTCAAGGTGCTGTGCCCCAACGACGACTTCCCGGTTCTGCCCTCGATGAGCCAGCGTTGGGCCTCGGCCAACTGGTTCGAGCGCGAAGCCTTCGATTTGTTCGGCATCGTCTTTGACGGCCACACCGACCTGCGCCGCATCCTCACCGACTACGGCTTCATCGGCCACCCCTTCCGCAAGGACTTCCCCTTGTCCGGTCACGTGGAGATGCGCTACGACGCCGAGCGTCAGCGCGTGGTCTACGAGCCGGTGAGCATCGAGCCCCGTGAAATCACGCCGCGCATCATCCGCGAAGACAACTACGGAGGCCTGAACTGACATGGCCGAAATCAAGAACTACACCCTGAACTTTGGTCCTCAGCACCCGGCCGCGCACGGCGTGTTGCGCTTGGTGCTCGAGCTCGACGGCGAGGTCGTGCAACGCGCCGATCCGCACATCGGCCTCCTGCACCGCGCCACCGAAAAGCTCGCCGAGCACAAGACCTACATCCAGTCGCTGCCCTACATGGACCGCTTGGACTACGTGTCCATGATGAGCAACGAGCACGCTTACTGCTTGGCCATCGAAAAGCTCTTGGGCATCGACGTGCCGATTCGCGCCCAATACATCCGTGTGATGTTCAGCGAAATCACCCGTTTGCTCAACCACCTGATGTGGCTGGGCTCGCACGGCAACGATTGCGGCAGCTCGACCATCCTGATCTACGCTTTCCGCGAGCGCGAAGACCTCTTCGACATGTACGAAGCGGTGTCCGGCGCGCGCATGCACGCGGCCTACTTCCGTCCCGGTGGCGTCTACCGCGACCTGCCCGACAGCATGCCGCAGTACACCGTGAGCAAGATCCGCAACGCCAAAGCCATGGCGCGCATGAACGAGAACCGCCAAGGCTCTTTGCTGGATTTCATCGACAACTTCACCCAGCGCTTCCCCAAGCTACTCGAGGAATACCACACGCTGCTCACCGACAACCGCATCTGGAAACAGCGCACGGTCGGTATCGGCGTGGTCACGCCCGAGCGCGCGCTCAACCTCGGTATGACCGGCCCCATGCTGCGCGGCTCCGGTGTGGCTTGGGACTTGCGCAAGAAGCAGCCTTACGAGGTCTACGACCGCATGGACTTCGACATCCCGGTGGGCAAAACTGGCGACTCCTACGACCGTTACTTGGTGCGCATGGAAGAGATGAAGCAGTCCAACCGCATCATCAAGCAGTGCGTGGACTGGTTGCGCGTCAACCCCGGCCCGGTCATCACCGAGAACCGCAAGGTGGCGCCACCTTCGCGCGAAGGCATGAAGTCGAGCATGGAAGACCTCATCCACCACTTCAAGCTCTTCACCGAAGGCTTCCACGTGCCCGAAGGCGAAGCCTATGCGGCGGTGGAACACCCCAAGGGCGAGTTCGGTATTTACTTGGTCAGCGACGGCGCCAACAAGCCCTACCGACTCAAGATCCGCGCCCCCGGCTTTGCCCACTTGTCCACCCTGGACGAGCTGGCCCGCGGCCACATGTTGGCCGACGCGGTGGCCATCATCGGCACCATGGACATCGTTTTTGGAGAGATTGATCGATGATCACCTCGACCCCCAACACCCCCGTTGCCGCTTTGTCGGCCGCCACCTTGGCGCGTTTTGACCGCGAAGTGGCCAAGTACCCCGCGGACCAAAAACAGTCCGCCGTGATGGCCTGTTTGGCCATCGTGCAACAAGAGCAGGGCCACGTGAGCCCTGAGGCCGAAGCGGCGATTGGCCAACACCTGGACATGGCGCCCATCGCCGTGCACGAGGTATCGACCTTCTACAACATGTACAACCTCAAGCCCGTGGGCAAGTACAAGTTCAATGTCTGCACCAACCTGCCGTGCCAATTGCGCGACGGCGGCAAGGCCTTGGCCCACCTCGAGCACAAGCTCGGTGTGGCCATGGGTCAAACCACCGCCGACGGCCTGTTCACCTTGCAGCAAAGCGAGTGCTTGGGCGCTTGCGCCGATTCGCCCGTGATGCTGGTCAACGATCGCCACATGTGCAGCTTCATGAGCAACGACAAACTCGATGCCTTGGTCGACGGGCTCAAGGCCGCAGAGGGGAAAGCATGAGCCAAGCCAACGCCGTGATCGAACGCTTTGTCGCCACCGGTCAAGAGTCCTGTTTCCACGATCGCCACATCAACCCGCAAATCTACGCGGGCCTCAATGGTGCGAACTGGCGCCTCAAAGACTACGAGGCGCGTGGCGGTTACGCCGCCTTGCGCAAAATTTTGGGCCGCGATGGTGCGGCACCCAACGCCGAGACCGGCGTGGCGGGCATGACCCAAGACGAGGTGATCGCCACCGTCAAAGAGTCCGGCTTGCGGGGACGCGGCGGTGCGGGTTTTCCCACGGGCTTGAAGTGGAGCTTCATGCCGCGCCAATTTCCCGGTCAAAAGTATTTGGTCTGCAACTCCGACGAGGGCGAGCCCGGTACCTGCAAAGACCGCGACATCTTGATGTTCAACCCCCATGTGGTGATCGAGGGCATGGCGATTGCCGCTTACGCCATGGGCATCGGCGTGGCGTACAACTACATCCACGGTGAAATTTTCAGCGCTTACGACCGTTTTGAAGAGGCTTTGGAAGAGGCCCGCGCGGCCGGCTTCTTGGGCAAGGGCATCATGGGCAGCGGCTTCAACTTTGAGCTGCATGCCCACCACGGTTTTGGCGCTTACATCTGCGGCGAAGAAACCGCTTTGCTCGAATCGCTCGAAGGCAAAAAAGGCCAGCCGCGTTTCAAGCCGCCGTTTCCCGCGAGCTTTGGTTTGTATGGCAAGCCCACCACCATCAACAACACCGAAACCTTCGCGGCCGTGCCTTGGATCATCCGCAACGGTGGTCAGGCCTACCTCGAGTGTGGCAAGCCCAACAATGGCGGCACCAAGATCTTCTCGGTCAGTGGCGATGTGGAGCGCCCCGGCAATTACGAAGTGCCCATGGGCACTCCGTTTGCCAAGCTTTTGGAGCTCGCCGGTGGTGTGCGCGGTGGTCGCCAACTCAAGGCCGTGATCCCCGGTGGCTCGTCTTCGCCGGTCATTCCCGCCGACTTGATGATGAAGCTGACCATGGACTACGACAGCATCGCCAAAGAGGGCGGTTCGATGTTGGGTTCGGGTGCGGTGATCGTGATGGACGAGACGCGCTGCATGGTCAAGTCTTTGAAGCGCCTGAGCTACTTCTACATGCACGAGAGCTGCGGCCAGTGCACCCCTTGCCGCGAGGGCACGGGTTGGTTGTGGCGCTTGGTCGACCGCATCGAGCGCGGCGAAGGCAAGCCCAGCGACATGGCCTTGCTCGACAACGTGGCAGAGAACATCATGGGCCGCACCATTTGTGCGTTGGGCGACGCAGCGGCCATGCCGGTGCGCGCCATGGTTAAACATTTCCGGCACGAGTTCGAGCACTGCATCGAACACAAACAGTGCTTGGTGACTTCAGACGTTTGAGCGGGTTAAAGGCAAAACAACATGGTTGAAATTGAACTCGATGGCCAAAAGGTCGAGGTGCCACCGGGCAGCATGGTCATGCACGCGGCCGAAAAAGCCGGCACCTACATCCCCCACTTTTGCTATCACAAGAAATTGTCGATCGCCGCGAACTGCCGCATGTGTTTGGTGGACGTTGAAAAAGCGCCCAAACCCATGCCCGCTTGCGCCACGCCCGTGACCGCGGGCATGGTGGTGCGCACCAAGAGCGACAAGGCCATCAAGGCCCAGCAGTCGGTCATGGAGTTCTTGCTCATCAACCACCCGCTCGATTGCCCCATCTGCGACCAAGGCGGTGAGTGCCAGTTGCAAGACTTGGCCGTGGGCTACGGTGCCTCGAAGTCGCGCTACGAAGAAGAAAAACGCGTGGTCTTCCACAAAGACGTGGGCCCGCTCGTGTCGATGGAAGAGATGAGCCGCTGCATCCACTGCACCCGCTGCGTGCGCTTCGGTCAAGAAATCGCCGGTGTGATGGAGCTCGGCATGAGCCACCGCGGCGAACACGCCGAGATCGAAACCTTTGTCGGTCAGTCGGTGGACTCTGAACTCTCGGGCAACATGATCGACATCTGCCCCGTCGGCGCGCTCACCAGCAAACCCTTCCGTTACCAAGCCCGCACTTGGGAACTCTCGCGCCGCAAGAGCGTGAGCCCGCACGACGCCACCGGCGCCAACCTGATCGTTCAGGTCAAGAACCACCGCGTCATGCGCGTGGTGCCTTTGGAAAACGACGCCGTCAATGAGTGCTGGATCGCCGACCGCGACCGCTACTCCTACGAAGCCTTGAACGGCGAAGACCGCCTGACCCAGCCCATGCTCAAGCAGGGTGGCGAATGGAAAACGGTCGATTGGCAAACCGCTCTGGAATACGTGGCCAACGGCCTGAAGCAGGTCAAGGCCGACCATGGCGCTTCGGCCATCGGTTTGCTCGCCAGCCCCCACAGCACAATCGAAGAGTTGGCTTTGGCCGGCGCTTTGGTGCGCGGCTTGGGCAGCGAGAACATCGATGCGCGTTTGCGCAGCGCCGACTTCAGCAACGTGGATGCCTCCGGCACCGCGCGTTGGTTGGGCCGCTCCTTGGCGTCTTTGTCCAACGTGCAGCGCGTGCTGGTCGTGGGCTCGAATTTGCGCAAAGACCAACCCCTGATGGCCCAGCGCTTGCGCCAAGCCGTGCGCCACGGCGCGCAGCTCAGCGCCTTGGTGGCTCAACCCATCGATTGGGCCATGCGCGTGCAGAAAACCTTGGTCGCCCCCTCGGCGCAGTGGGTCATGGCCTTGGCCGGTGTGGCCGCGGCCGTGGCCGAAGCCCAAGGTGTGGCCGCGCCCGTCAGCGCCACGCCTTCTGACACCGATCGCGCCATCGCCAAGTCCTTGATGGGCGGAGAAGACAAAGCCATCTTGCTCGGCAACGCCGCCGCTCACCACGAAAAAGCCAGCAGCCTCTTGGCCTTGGCGCAGTGGATCGGTGAGCACACCGGTGCCAGCGTCGGCTACTTGGGCGAAGCCGCCAACAGCGTGGGCGCCCCGTTGGTGCGTGCCGTGCCAGGGCAGGGCGGTCAAAACGCCAGCCAAATGCTGCGCGGTGGCCTGAAGGCCGCGGTCCTCTTGGGCGTGGAGCCCGGCTTGGACAGCGCCGCCGGTGGTCAAGGTTTGGTGGGCGCCGAGATGGTGGTCACCTTGAGCGCCTTCAAAACCAATATGGACCTCAGCGACGTGCTCTTGCCGATCGCCCCGTTCACCGAAACCTCGGGCTCTTTCGTCAACACCGAAGGCCGTTTGCAAAGCTTCCACGCCGTGGTGCGCCCCTTGGGCGAAGCCCGTCCGGCCTGGAAAGTCTTGCGCGTCTTGGGCAACCTCTTGGGCTTGAGCGGTTTTGACGCCGACTCGTCGCAAGCGGTCTTGGCCTCGGCTTTGCCGGGTGTTCGCGTGGGTGAGCTGGTGGACAGCGCCCGCTTGTCCAACGCCGTGGCCACGGCCATCGACACGCAAGCCGCCACGCTCGAGCCTTGCGTGGCCCCGATTTACCAACTCGATGGTCTGGTGCGCCGCGCGTCTTCGCTGCAGCTCACGGCCGATGCCCGCGCAGGAGTGGCCGCATGATCGACACGATGTACAACACCGGCCTGGGCTTGATCGCCGCGCCGTGGTGGGCCGAGGCCGCTTGGCCTGTGCTGTGGATCCTCATCAAAATCGTGGCCGTCTTGGCCCCGCTGATGGGCGCCGTGGCCTACCTGACTTTGTGGGAACGCAAGCTGCTGGGCTTCATGCAGGTGCGCTTGGGCCCCAACCGCGTGGGCCCGTTTGGTTTGCTGCAGCCCATCGCCGACGCCATCAAGCTCTTGACCAAAGAGCTGATCCGCCCGAGCGCCGCGAGCAACGGCCTGTTCCGCTTGGGCCCCATCATGGCCATCATGCCGGCCTTGGCCGCTTGGGTGGCGGTGCCGTTTGGCCCCGAAGCCGTGCTGGCCAACCTGAACGCGGGTTTGCTGGTGATCCTGGCCATCACCTCGATTGAGGTCTACGGCGTGATCATCGCCGGCTGGGCGTCCAACTCCAAATACGCGTTCTTGGGCGCGCTGCGCGCCTCGGCGCAAATGGTGTCGTACGAGATCGCCATCGGTTTTTGTTTCTTGGTGGTCGTCATGACCGCCGGTAGCTTGAATCTGGGTGAGATCGTGGCTTCGCAAGAGCGCGGCACTTTCGCCGACATGGGCTTGAACTTCCTGTCGTGGAACTGGCTGCCCTTGCTGCCGATTTTCATGGTCTACCTGATCTCGGGTGTGGCCGAAACCAACCGCCACCCCTTTGACGTGGTCGAAGGTGAAGCCGAAATCGTGGCCGGTCACATGGTCGAGTACTCGGGCATGGGCTTTGCCATCTTCTTCTTGGCCGAATACGCCAGCATGTGGTTGGTCTCGGTCTTGGCCGTCCTGATGTTCTTGGGCGGCTGGGACGCACCCGTGGCCGGTCTGGAATTGGTGCCGGGCTGGATCTGGTTGGGCCTGAAAACCTTCGTGGTGGTCTCGATGTTCATCTGGATCCGCGCGACCTTCCCCCGCTTCCGTTACGACCAAATCATGCGCTTGGGCTGGAAGATCTTCATCCCCGTGACGCTGGTTTGGTTGGTGTTGGTCGGCGCCTTCATGCAGACCCCTTGGAACATTTGGAAATGAGTCAGGTCAAGCCCATGTCACACACCGCTGTTGCCCCTTTCTCCTGGAGCGATTTCGCCAAAAGTTTTCTGCTGGTTGAATTGCTCAAAGGCATGGCCTTGACCGGTCGCTATGCGTTTCGTCGCAAAGTCACGGTCCAGTTCCCCGAAGAAAAAACGCCTTTGTCGCCGCGTTTTCGTGGCCTGCACGCGCAGCGCCGTTATGACAACGGCGAAGAGCGTTGCATCGCTTGCAAATTGTGCGAAGCGGTGTGCCCAGCCATGGCCATCACCATCGAGTCCGATGCGCGCGAGGACGGCACGCGCCGCACCACGCGTTACGACATCGACCTGACCAAGTGCATCTTCTGCGGCTTTTGCGAAGAGGCTTGCCCCGTGGACGCCATCGTCGAGACCCACATCTTGGAGTACCACGGCGAGAAGCGCGGTGACCTGTACTTCACCAAAGACATGCTGCTCGCCGTCGGCGACCGCTACGAAAAAGAGATCGCAGCGGCCAAAGCGGCCGACGCGCCTTACCGCTGATTTTCGAGTTCCACACGCAAAGACACGCCCATGGATTACACCTCCGGATTTTTCTACCTGTTCGCCGCGGTCTTGTTGTTCGCGGCCCTGCGGGTCGTCACGGCGCGCAACCCCGTGCACGCCGTGCTCTATTTGATGCTGGCGTTCTCGCAAGCCGCCGCCCTGTGGCTCTTGCTTAAGGCCGAGTTCTTGGGCATCACCTTGGTGCTGGTCTACCTCGGTGCGGTGATGGTGCTGTTTTTGTTCGTGGTGATGATGCTCGACATCAACATCGACGCGATGCGCCAAGGTTTTTGGCGCAACTTACCCTTGGCCACCGCCTTGGGTGGTTTGGTGGCCGCTGAATTGATTGCGGTGCTGTGGGCTGGTTTCCCACGCCTGTCGGCCAACCCCGATTTGCCACTGGCCGGCATCAACGCGGTGGACTACTCCAACACCCGTGAGCTGGGCATCTTGCTCTACACCGAGTACCTGTACCCGGTGGAAATCGCTGCGGTGATTTTGCTCGTGGCCATGGTCGCGGCCATCGCTTTGACCCTGCGCCAGCGAAAGGACACCAAAACCATCGACGCCTCGCAGCAGGTGCGTGTGCGCGCAGCCGACCGTTTGAGCGTGGTGTCCATGAACGCCACACAAGCCGCTGCGCCCGCAGCACCTGCCAAAGAGGAGGGCGCCGCATGATCGCCAGCAGTTTGACCCTGGGCCACTTTTTGTCGGTGGGCGCGATTTTGTTCGCCCTTTCGGTGGTGGGCATTTTCATCAACCGCAAGAACCTCATCGTCTTGCTCATGGCCATTGAGTTGATGCTCTTGGCCGTGAACATGAACTTCGTGGCCTTCTCGCACTTCTTGGGTGACATGCACGGACAGGTGTTTGTGTTCTTCATCCTGACCGTGGCCGCCGCCGAGTCGGCGATTGGCTTGGCGATTTTGGTGCTCTTGTTCCGCAACAAGTCCTCCATCAGCGTTGAGACGCTCAACAGCCTCAAGGGCTGAGGCCCTCCCATCGAACCGATCACGATCCGAACAAGACCATGAGCTCCACCCTATCCGCAAGCACCCTGCTGGCCGTCCCCATGGCCCCGCTGGTCGGCGCCACACTGGCCGGCATCTTGGGCACCACCTTCGGGGGCAATGTGTTGGGCCGCCGCGCCACGCACAGCCTGACCATCCTGGGCGTGCTGGTGTCTTTCATCCTGTCGGTCATGACCTTGTTCTCGGTGATGGACGGTGCGCGCTTCAACGAAACCATTTACGAGTGGATGGTCGTGGGCGGCTTGAAGATGGAGATCGGCTTCATGGTCGATGGCCTGACCGCCATGATGATGTGCGTGGTGACGTTTGTGTCGCTCATGGTCCACCTCTACACCATCGGCTACATGGAAGAAGACCGCGGCTACAACCGCTTCTTCGCCTACATCTCGCTGTTCACCTTCTCCATGCTGATGCTGGTGATGAGCAACAACTTGCTGCAACTCTTCTTCGGCTGGGAAGCCGTGGGCTTGGTGTCGTATTTGCTGATCGGTTTTTGGTTCAACAAACCCACCGCCATCTTCGCCAACATGAAAGCCTTTTTGGTCAACCGCGTGGGCGACTTCGGCTTCATCTTGGGCATTGGCCTGATTGTGGCCTACACCGGCACCTTGAACTACACCGAGATCTTTGCCAAAGCCCCAGCGCTGGCCGCTTTGAGCTTGCCCGGCACCGACTGGATGCTGGTCACGGTGATCGCCATTTGTTTGTTCATCGGCGCCATGGGCAAGTCGGCGCAGTTTCCGCTGCACGTCTGGCTGCCCGATTCGATGGAAGGCCCCACCCCGATCTCGGCCCTGATCCACGCCGCCACCATGGTGACGGCCGGTATTTTCATGGTCAGCCGCATGTCGCCGATTTTTGAAATGTCCGATGTTGCGCTGAACTTCATCATGGTCATCGGTGCGATCACCGCTTTGTTCATGGGCTTTTTGGGCATCATCCAAAACGACATCAAGCGCGTGGTGGCCTATTCCACCTTGTCGCAGCTCGGTTACATGACGGTCGCGCTCGGCGCATCGGCTTATTCCGTGGCGGTGTTCCACCTCATGACGCACGCCTTCTTCAAGGCTTTGCTGTTCTTGGCCGCCGGCTCGGTCATCATGGGCTTGCACCACAACCAAGACATCCGCTGGATGGGTGGCGTGCGCAAGTACATGCCCATCACCTGGATCACTTCGCTGATCGGCACCTTGGCGCTGATCGGCACGCCGTTCTTCTCGGGTTTTTACTCCAAGGACAGCATCATCGAGGTGGTGCATTTCAGCCACTTGCCCGGCGCTGGTTTTGCTTACTTCGCGGTCTTGGCCGGTGTGTTCGTCACCTCTTTCTATTCCTTCCGCTTGTACTTCTTGGTCTTCCACGGCCAGGAGCGTTACGACCAGAACCCCGACGCGCACCACGATGACCACCATGGTCACGGCGATCACCACGGCGACGGCAAGCCCCACGAAACCCCTTGGGTCGTGACCGTGCCTTTGGTGCTCTTGGCCATTCCCTCGGTGCTGATCGGTTTCTTCACCATCGAGCCCATGCTCTTTGGCACCTTCTTGCAAGACGCCATCACGGTCAACAGCGCTGCTCACCCCGCGCTGGCCGAGTTCGCCAAGATCTTCCACGGCCCGGTGGCCATGGTCTCGCACGCTTTGCATACGCCACCCTTGTATTTGGCGTTGGCCGGTGCGGTGATGGCTTGGTACATGTACCTGATCAACCCGGCCGTGCCCGCGGCCATCGCGCGCGCTTTGCGTCCGCTGATCGTGGTCATGGAAAACAAGTACTACCTCGACTGGTTCAATGAGAACGTCTTGGCCCGTGGCGCGCGCGCCTTGGGTACCGTCTTCTGGAAGGGCGGCGACCGCGGCGTCATTGAGGGCGGCGTGGTCAATGCGAGTTGGAAGTTGGTCGGTGCCGTGTCGTCGTGGGTGCGCCGCGCCCAGACCGGTTACCTCTACCACTACGCTTTGATGATGATCATCGGCGTCTTCCTGTCCATGACTTACTTCGTCTGGCTCGCCAAATAAGGAGAATAAAAAATGGGTTTGCTGAGCCTTGCGATTTGGACACCGATTGCCGTCGGTGCGGTCTTGTTGGCCTTGGGCCGTGACCAGCATGTGCAACCGGTGCGCTGGTTGGCGCTGATCGGCGCCTTGGCCGCCTTCCTCGTGACCTTGCCTTTGTACGGCGGGTTCGAGATCGGCAGCGCGGCCATGCAGCACGTCGAAAAGGTCTTGTGGGTTCCGGCCTTCAACATCCATTACCACTTGGGTGTGGACGGTATTTCCTTGTGGTTGGTTTTGCTCACCGCCTTCATCACCGTGATCGTGGTGGTGGCCAGCTGGACGATTGAGGAGCGCGTGAACCAGTACATGGGTGCGTTCTTGATTTTGTCGGGCCTCATGATCGGTGTGTTCAGCGCGCAAGACGCGATGCTGTTCTACGTCTTCTTTGAAGCCACGCTGATCCCCATGTACCTGATCATCGGTATTTGGGGCGGCCCGAACAAAATCTACGCCGCGTTCAAGTTTTTCCTCTACACCTTGCTCGGCTCTTTGCTGATGCTGGTGGCCTTGATTTACCTCTACAACCAGTCGGGCGGCAGCTTCGATTTGGCCACTTGGTACAAACTGCCTTTGGGCGATACCGCGCAAACCCTGCTGTTCTTCGCCTTCTTTGCCGCCTTTGCGGTGAAGGTGCCGATGTGGCCGGTGCACACCTGGTTGCCCGACGTGCACGTTGAAGCGCCCACCGGTGGCTCTGCCGTGTTGGCGGCCATCATGCTCAAGCTCGGTGCTTACGGCTTCTTGCGTTTCTCCATGCCCATCCTGCCCGATGCCTCGCAAGAGTGGGCTTGGCTCATGATCACCCTGTCTTTGGTGGCCGTGGTTTATGTGGGCTTGGTGGCCATGGTGCAGCAAGACATGAAAAAGCTGGTCGCTTACTCGTCGGTCGCGCACATGGGTTTTGTGACCTTGGGCTTTTTCCTGTTCAGCGACTTGGGCGTGTCCGGTGCGATCGTGCAAATGATCGCCCACGGCTTTGTGTCGGTGGCCATGTTCTTGTCGATCGGCGTCTTGTACGACCGCGTGCACTCGCGTGAAATCGCCGATTACGGCGGTGTGGTCAACACCATGCCCAAGTTCGCGGCCTTTGCCTTGCTCTTCACCATGGCCAACTGCGGTTTGCCTGGCACCGCCGGTTTTGTGGGTGAGTGGATGGTGATCTTGGCGGCTGTGAAAGCCAACTTCTGGGTGGGCGCGTTGGCCGCCTCGGCCCTGATTTTTGGTGCGGCGTATTCCCTGTGGATGTTCAAGCGCGTGTACCTGGGCGAGCCTGCCAATGACCACGTCAAGGCTTTGTCCGACATCAACGGCCGTGAATTCTTGGTCATGTCGGTTTTGGCGGTGGCGGTGCTCTTCATGGGCGTCTACCCCAAGCCCTTCACCGACGTGATGGACGCCTCCGTCCTGGAGTTGCTGCGCCACGTGGCCATCTCCAAATTGCCCTGAGCGGTCGACCCTGACCGATTGAAGAACCGAATGCACAAGACACAAAGAGAGTGCCGACATGATTGACAACATCAGCTGGATCACGGCTTACCCTGAAATCCTTTTGCTGGGCATGGCGTGCGTGATCGCGCTGCTGGACTTGGGCGTGAAAACACCCCTGCGTGGCCTGACTTACGGCTTGACCCAGCTCACGCTGGCCGCCGTGGTGCTCTTGACCGCCACCTACGCCATGACCGGCGAGACCCTCTCGGGTTTTGGTGGCCAAGTGGTGAGCGATCCCATGGGCAATTGGCTCAAGGCCTGTGCGGCATTGGCCATGATGGTGACGTTCTCCTACGGTCGCGCCTATTCGGCCGATCGCGACATGTTGCGCGGCGGTGAGATCTTCACCCTGGGCTTGTTCTCTTTGCTCGGCATGTTCGTGATGATCTCGGGCAACCACTTCTTGGTGATCTACCTGGGCTTGGAACTCTTGACGCTCTCGGGTTACGCCTTGGTGGCCTTGCGCCGCGACAACGCCGACTCCAGCGAAGCCGCCATGAAGTACTTTGTGCTCGGTGCTTTGGCCAGCGGCTTCTTGCTCTACGGTTTGTCTTTGGTCTACGGCGCCACCGGCTCTTTGCAGTTGGGTGAGGTCATGAAGGCCATCGCCGGTGGCGAAGCCACCCTCAAAGGCTCGGCCCAGGTGCTGGTCTTGGGCTTGGTGTTTGTGGTCGCTGGTTTGGCCTTCAAACTCGGCGTGGTACCCTTCCACATGTGGGTGCCCGACGTCTACCACGGTGCCCCCACCGCGGTGACCCTGATGATCGGTGGCGCGCCCAAACTGGCGGCCTTGGCCATCGTTTTGCGCATCTTGGTGGAAGGCCTGCAGCCGCTGGCCTTTGACTGGCAACAAATGCTGGGTGTCTTGGCGGTGTCGTCTTTGGTGATCGGCAACTTGGCGGCCATCGCCCAAACCAACCTCAAGCGCATGTTGGCGTTTTCCACCATCGCGCAAATGGGCTTCATGCTCTTGGCCTTGGTGGCCGGTGTGGTGCCCGGTGCGGCCGACAACATGGCCAATGCCTACGGTGCATCGATGTTCTACGTCATCACCTACGTGCTCACCACACTGGGCACCTTCGGGGTGATCTTGTTGTTGTCTCGCCGCGGCTTTGAGGCCGAGAACCTGTCCGACTTGGCTGGCCTGAACCGCCGCAGCCCGCTGTTCGCCGCGGTCATGGCGATCTGCATGTTTTCGCTCGCGGGCGTCCCGCCGATGGTGGGCTTCTACGCCAAGCTCTCGGTGTTGCAAGCCCTGATGGCCTCGTCGCAAGGCTGGGCGCTGTGGCTCGCCGTGTTCGCCGTGATGATGTCTTTGGTGGGCGCTTTCTACTACTTGCGTGTGGTCAAGGTCATGTACTTCGATGCGCCGACGCAAACCGAGGCCGTGGGCGGCAGCACCGAGGTGCGCACCGTCTTGTCCATCAACGGCGCCATGGTCTTGGTGCTGGGCATCTTCCCCGGTGGCCTGATGACCTTGTGCGCCCAAGCTGTGTCGACCTTGGGCAAATAAACCATGAACACCGATGCACTGGTGTTGTTGGTGCTGCTGCTGGCGCTCGCCGCGGCCAATGCCCCGTTTTTGAACAACCGCTGGTTGTTGGTCTTGCCTCGCCATCAAGCGAAGCACGTCGGCATCCACGCCATGGAGTTGGTGGTGTGGTACTTCGTGGTGGGCGCGGTGGGCTTGGGTTTGGAGCAATACACAGGCCAAATCTACCCGCAAGGCTGGGAGTTCTACGCCACCACCGCCGCGCTGTTTTTGACCTTCGCTTTCCCCGGCTTCGTCTACCGCTACCTGTTCAAGCGCCACGCTTGATCGGACCATGAGCAGCGACGGCCTGAGAGAAACGCGCCTGTCGCAAACCACGGTTTTGCGCGGGGACTTTTTGCACGTGGTGCGCGACACCGTGCAGTTGCCCAACGGGCACACCGCCACGCGCGAATACGTCTTGCACCCCGGTGCGGTGATGGTGATCGCTTTGCTGGATGACGGCCGCGCCGTGATGGAGCGCCAATACCGCCACCCCATGGGGCAGGTGATGATCGAATTCCCGGCCGGCAAATTGGACCCCAGCGAAAGCGCTTTGCACTGCGCGCAGCGCGAGTTGCGCGAAGAAACCGGCTACCAAGCCGCGCAGTGGGCCCGCGCCGGCGTCATGGCCCCCACCATCGGTTATGCCGACGAACGCATCGAAATTTGGTTCGCCCGTGGCTTGCGCTTGGGCGAGCGCTCGCTCGACGACGGTGAGTTCTTGGACGTCTTCACCGCCACCCAATCCGAGCTCAACGCCTGGTGCCGCGACGGCCAGGTCATCGACGGCAAGACGCTGGTAGGCGCTTGGTGGTGGCAACAAGTCGCCTCGGGCCAGTGGCCCTTGGACTGGCAAGGCGCCTGAGGCTTCAGGGGTAGAGGCCGCGCAGATCGCGCGCGTGCAAGATGCGTTTGCAGGCCACGATGAAGGTGGCGGTGCGCAGGCTCACGCGGTGTTCGTCGGCCACTTGCGCCACCACTTGGAAAGCGTCTTGCATGATCTTGACCAAGCGCGCGTTGATCTCGTCTTCGCTCCAAAAGAAGCTCGAGAAATCCTGCACCCACTCAAAGTAGCTCACCGTCACGCCACCGGCGTTGGCGATCACATCGGGCACCACCAAGACACCGCGCTCGTGCAAGATGTCGTCGGCCTCGGGTGTGGTCGGGCCGTTGGCGCCTTCGATCACCATCTTGGCTTGGATGCGCCCCGCGTTGGTGTGGGTGATTTGTTGCTCCAGCGCGGCCGGGATCAGGATGTCGCAAGGCACGTCCCAAAACGCGTCCTTGGCCAACACCTCGGCTCCCTCAAAACCGCCCACGCTGCCGGTGCGCGCCACGTGCGCGAGCAAGGCCATCACGTCCAGACCCGCTTCGCGGTAAATGGTGCCGCCGTGGTCTTGCACCGCCACCACACGTGCGCCGGCTTGGGCGAACAATTTGCCCGCGATGCCGCCCACGTTGCCAAAGCCCTGCACGGCCACGCGCGCTTGCGTGACGTCCATGCCGATGCGCTTGGCCGCTTCCACGCCCACGGTGAAGACGCCGCGGCCGGTGGCCTCGCGCCGACCCAGTGAGCCGCCGAGGTCGATCGGTTTGCCGGTCACCACGCCAGTGGCGGTGGCGCCTTCGTTCATGGAGTAGGTGTCCATCATCCACGCCATGATTTGCTCGTTGGTGTTCACATCGGGCGCGGGGATGTCTTTGGTCGGGCCAATGATGATGCCGATCTCGCTGGTGTAGCGCCGCGTCATGCGCTCGAGCTCGCCCATGGAGAGCTGGCGCGGGTCGACCCGAATGCCGCCCTTGGCGCCACCGTAAGGCACGTTGACGGCGGCGTTCTTAATCGACATCCAAGCCGACAAGGCCATCACCTCGGACAACGTCACGTCTTGGTGAAAGCGCACGCCGCCTTTGCCGGGGCCGCGGCTGGTGTTGTGTTGCACGCGGTAGCCCTCGAAGTGGGCGATGG
>Ga0315907_10000074_pt1 | contig 142776 bp, 103 predicted proteins | sample LakEriMetagenome_3_FD_203525 | JGI IMG/M metagenome (GOLD analysis project Ga0315907, IMG submission 203525) | Freshwater fungal communities from buoy surface, Lake Erie, Ohio, United States - Buoy 12 MA123 | ecosystem: Environmental > Aquatic > Freshwater > Lake > Lake biofilm | place: USA...
GAACTGCTGTGTTTGGCAATTCCTGGCGAGGACATCGCCCCCAAAAAGAGGCGGAATCTGATTCGACAGGTGCGTAAACCGCACTCCCGTCTCCTGCTGTCTCCCGAATGCTAGCCACACCCCTAGCCCGGCCTTCCCAATCGGTGGGTGGCACCGATTGGAAAGGTGCTTGCCTCTGCGCGATGCGCTAGAGGAACTGCTGTGTTTGGCAATCCCTGGCGAGGACAGCGCCCCCAAAAAGAGGCGGAATCTGATTTCGAGAGGTGTGTAAACTGCACTCCCGTCTCCTGCTGTCTCCCGAATGCTAGCCACACCCCTAGCCCGGCCTTCCCAATCGGTGGGTGGCACCGATTGGAAAGGTGGGTGGCACCGATTGGAAAGGTGGGTGGCACCGATTGGGAAGGTGGGTGGCACCGATTGGGAAGGTGGGTGGCACCGATTGGAAAGGTGGGTGGCACCGATTGAATTGCTAGTAAAGACACCTTCGCGCGCTACGGTCGGAGCAATCGGAAAAAATGACAGGGTCTGTTTGTAAAATCTGCCGATTTAGATGCTCGCAAGCCCCCCAAGTCAAAAGCTAGCGAATACTTCGAGAGATTCGATTAGGAAAAGCGGGATAGCGTTGGCGTCTCAAGCAGCCCTTCGTGGTGTTGCAGAATGAGACGCGTGGTGGGACGGGGAGCCTTTGAGTGAATCTGGCTTGATTCGCCAGCCGCGGCTTGGGTAAGATTCGCGGTGTTGGCGGATCGCTAGATTCGTAGGGACTCAAAGGCGATCCCTTGTCTCTACCGGCGATTGACCTGCGATCCGAAAGCGAATCCAGTTTTTGGCACGCAGGTTGCATCTGTAACGATCGTCAGCAAAGGTCGGCCGCTCGGCACGATGCCGCAGTTTGGTTGCCTTTGGGTACAAGGATGTATCAACAGGTTGCGAGAGGGGCACTTCGAATGGAAATCAATGGAAATTTCGGGATTCACGGGGTTCATGGTGCTCGTCAGATTGGCAAGCTCTCGGCGACCGAGAACCAGGGAGTCCGCGCGACAGACGCTTCTGTAGCTGACGCTCCTTCGGATCAAGTCGACTTCTCTGCTGCAGCCCAGTCGATCGGTCAGGTCGCCGGCAGTGGTGCGATTGTCGATGGGGTACGCGTCGACAAGGTTGCTGCGCTCAAGGCACAGATTGCTGCAGGGACCTACGACACACCCGAGCGGATGGCAGTCGCATTGGATCGCATGTTGGACCAGTGGGGCTGATTCCCTCTGTTTCAATCGCCCGAAACCAACCATCAAGCCGCAGTATTGATCTACTGCGGCTTTTTTTATGGAAGGCAAATGGATTCGGGAGAGATCGAGCCAGCGATAAAAAACCAGTTGATGTCCATGGCAAAGTTGCGATGAATCGATCGACCGAAGAGCGATCCACTACTTGGGAGATTGACTTTGGAGGATGGCCTCCAGTTTGGGGAGGTCGGTTTCTAGGAAGCCACCCTGATGGTAGAGGATCTGACCTTCGGGCCCCAGGATCAGAGTCCGCGGAATCAAGTTGTCTGCGAAATGACCAAAGATTTTTCGATCTGGATCAGCCACACCAGGAAACGTGAACTGGTGTTTGGCGAAGTGCTCCTTGACCGACGCTTCTGACTCCTCGCGTCCAATCACCAGCATGCGAAAGTGGGGCTGCTTTTGGTATTTCCGCCAAATCGCCTCCAGGTGGGGCATCTCCTGTTGGCATGGGCCGCACCAAGTCGCAAAGAAGTTGATCAATGTCAATTTCCCCGGGGCTCGCAGATCGACCGAATTGCCCTGGATGTCGCGAAACTGGATGGATGGTACTTGATCCCCAACTCTTAATCTCGTCGACGCTTCGACCCGCTCATTCCTAGCCGCTTCATACTCGGCCATTTGTTTGCGCCCCAGAGAGGGCAGGAACACCCACCAGAGCATCGCCTGGTGAGTTGCCACCAAGGCGACGGCGGCAAACAAAGAGCCCAAAAATCGACGCAGATGTCTTCCTCGCGTCGCAGCACGCCACCGCCATGCGACCGCAGCCAGAGAGAAAACCGAGACGATCAAAGCAAGCAGTGCTGTTCCCAGCAACAGGGCGGTCAACGTATTGTAGGTTTCACCGTTCATGAGACATACCCCGAACCACGTATCCCAATTTGCTCACCACACCCGGAATACATCCCTATGCTCCCAGTAGTTCACTTCAAATCCGCATCGAACTGAATCTGTTGTCCCCGCACCATACGATCGCATTCGATGGACAGGGTAGCCGCTTCGCCGAGTGCAGGGATTCGAAATAGTATCGATTCTCCAGGGAGCAGTCCCTTCAGCGATTTTCCCGACCGAATTCCCCCGATTGCAGGATATGCATCGTAGTAGATCGGTGCGATTCCGTCATTGCGGATCGTTACCTCCACATGGTCCAGACCCACCAGCAACTGAACGACTCGAAAGCGATAGCCGCAACTGAGCGAAGCGGCACGAATCACTTCAGGCTCTTGAAAGCGTGGCTGGTCATCGCCGATCAGGAAGGAAATATGAAATCGCTTTGCCTGTTCGGCGAATGGGATTCCGTGGGGGCCGTTTGGCGCCAGCGCTTCCTCCTGATCCTGCGGCTCAAAGAAACTGAACTCACCTCCCGTCGGCGCCATCTTCCATCGCTCGCGCCCCAAAAGATCCCAATTCGGCTCATTTTCCTCCCGATGCTGCCGATGATTGATTGAATCATCGAAAAGACCGAAAGGCAATTTCGCCAACTCGGGGTTGCCACCATAAGGAGCATGAACCCCCGCGGCATCAACCGAAATCATCCAAGGGGTGACGTGAAAAACCTGCGATAGGTGCTTGGCAAACGTTTCCTGAAATGAGCGATCGGGGAAAGTCTTTCCTAATTCCATCGGGCCATCATCGATGTGGTACTCCGCCCAAAGCCCGAACCCAACTTGTAAAAAGGCTAGGCGAGGATCGCGATCGCATCGCTCGGCAAATCGCGTGAAGAAGTCGAGCACGAAGGCGCGCCAGGGTGGAAAGGACCAATCGGGAAATCGCGTCTTCTTTCCTTCGCTTAGCCCGATGGTTTCCTGGTACCCGTCCATCCGCTGAATCACCTCCGGCACACCCGTCGGCTTGCCGACGTAGGTGTCGTGCCATCGAAGGATAGCCTGATGGCCCCGATTGGCGATCTGATCGAGCAACTGGTCGACTGACCGCCAATCGTATCGGCCCTTCTCGTCCACGACGTCTCGGGATCGAAGATAGGAAAACTCCAACTGGATCGGTGCGGAATCCGCCCTGGGGATTGGAATTCCAAAGCGCAATTCCGGTCATTGGCTGAACTGTCTCAACCTTCGACTGAAGAGACAGCTTGCGCATCGACTGGGACCACGCAGGGTTTTGCGAGCCCAGGGTGAACACGACCAGCATCGCCATGTCGCAACGAATCGCTAAACGTGCTCTACGGCTTTCATCACCAGCCCGCCCCACTTGCTTGGTCATCCGACTTCTTCGATCCTTCCCAGAGACTTGGCCAGTAAGCGGCTTCATGTTTCCCCTGCTGCCTGCCGCAAGAGCTGCGTTCATCTCAAGATCGTTGCAGCAACTTGAAAGTAGACGAGAATGCCAAGGATATCGATGATCCCAGCCACAAATGGGTTGCTCATCAAGGCCGGATCCAGCCCCAGCCGCTTGAATAGCAGAGGCAGGGTGCCACCGATGGAAGTCCCGCAGAGCACCACGGCAAGAATGGTGATGGGAATGACAACCGCGTGTCGAATGCTGGGGGTGATGGCCCAGGCGATCAGGAATCCCACCAGCGCGAGGAAGCCACCCAGCAGCAGTCCCGTGATCAACTCCCTGCGGAGAATTGCCCACCAATCGCGAGACGCAATTTCTTGGCGAGTCAAGGCGGCGATGACCAGCGTAGACGACTGACTTCCCGAATTGCCTCCACTGCTGATGATCAACGGGATGAACCAAGCCATCCATTCGTACTTCTTCAAAGATCCTTCGTAGTGCCGAAGAGCGAACGCGGTCAGCAATCCAGCGAAAAACAGAATCGCCAGCCACATTCCCCTCTTCCATGAGAGGGTGAAGATGGGGGTGCGCATGTAGCTGTCTTCCAGCGGGGCGACGGCCGCGATCTTCTGCACGTCACGCGTCGCCTCTTCGACCACCACATCGATGATGTCGTCGTGGGTGATGATCCCAAGCATGTGGTTTTGGTCGTCGACAACAGGAACCGCCAGTAGATTGAACTTGGCTACTTTCTGGGCGACGTCCTGTTGGTTGTCCAGGACATGAGCCACCACCATGTCGGTTTCCATCAGATCGCGCAATCGGGTCTCGGGCTTTCCAATCGCCGAAACCAATCGCCGCGTGTTGACGACACCATGCAGGCGATTCTGGTCATCCACCACATAGATGTAATAGACCGTCTCCAGATGCTCCGCCTGCCTTGCCAACTCCTCCAACGCCACACGGACCGTCAGGTCTTCCCTAAGGCAAGCCGCCTCGGTGGTCATCAACGCACCGGCTGTTCCCTCAGCGAACGACTGCAGCTTCTGGATGCTCCGCCGATCGCTGGCCGGGACCAGCGCCAGGATCGACTCTACCCGAATCGCCGGCAGTTCCTGGAGCAGGTCGACTGCATCGTCGGCGCTGAGCACCGAAACGAGAGCTGCCACCTGCAACTGATCCTGGTCAGCCAGCAACTCGACCTGCCGATCCCACTCTAGAAAATGAAAGATCTCCGCTCGCGTCGCGGGGTCGGCGTACTGCAAGACCGCCCATGCCTCGGCAGGGGTGAGCCCCTCCATGAACTCGGCGGTGCGTGCCGGGTGGAGAGCCACGCAAAATTCACGCAGCTCTTCCGCATTCCGCTCGGAGAGCATCTCGCGCAATTCCGGGAGATACAGCGTGTTAATCACCTGATTACCCCCGAATGGACAGTCGATCTCAGGTGATTTGCTGGGTCCGCCGACAGGTCCCACCTGCCATCGCAGCCCGATCACCTCACCATATTCCAGAGCGTCCATTCTAGAAGTCACGCTGGGGCGGGCAATCGCAAACTGGCCGAAGCGGCCGGCTACCCAACCGCTAAAGATCGAGCTACCAAGTCAGGGCGATTGAATCGGCAGGTGGAAGTCCCCCTGCAGGTCGCGCCAAACGCAATGGACATGATTGGCCGGGTTGCCAGCCGCATCGGGCTGCACATTGATGAACTCGACCAAAAACGTCGGGCCCTGGATGCGGTAGTAATGACCAATCCCAGGTTGATCCGCCCCAGCCCAGGCGAAGTGAATTTGATCGAACCCTGCCTGATCGATCAGCTTCCATCGGTCGGCAGCCACCTCTTCACGCATCGCTCCTGTGTAAACCTCCAGGAGACGATGCAGCGTCTCGCGTTGAGCTGGATTGAGCTGCGATGCAGGGACCCCGTCGGCCGCAGCTAGCTCCGACTGCTTGGTTCCCGCGAACCGGATGTCAGCCGGTGCCTTGGCGTCGAGGGTCGCCTTGCTGCGCTGAGTCGCATCGAGGCTTTTGAGCAGCTGGAAACCAAGCTCTTCTTCGGACTTCAGTAGACGCATTCCCTTAGGGAAGCCCTCGCCATACTCGGCCTGCAGCTCGGCGGGATTGGTCGCAAAAAACTGGGGTGTCGAGTCGACAATGCGATTGTCCTGGACGACAAAATTGAGCGACAGATGATGCCCCTCGATGCTAACACCCCAGGTTCCGGTCGGATTGGGAGTGCCAAAAATCGTGAAGTAGTACTTGTCAGGATTTCGCCGCGAGTGGGAATCGGGCCCCTCCAATTTGCGCAGCACATTTTCCAGCAGCATGATGCGGGTTGCCTTCTCGTTCCCCGCCTCGGAAACCAGGTCCGCCAGGAACCGCCTCGCCTGCTCCCTTTGAGATGGCTCCATTTCCATCAAGGGCAAGCCTTTCCTGGTCTCCATCGGAATGAAGTGCCACTGCACCCGCCGATCATCGTCGTAAGGGATCAAGGCCTTGGACTTTTGAGGCTCCTGCAAACTCCCCAAAAAGGCTTTGGCCCCCAGGTCTAGTGGCCGAGTGGTGATCGGCTTGCGGTCCTGCGACTGGCCGACCATCTGCCACCCTAGAAAAGCCGTCAGGGCAAACAGAGACGCCATCCGAGTCGTTCGTTTCATCGGGAACCCCAAAAGACACATAAAGAGGAAGGTGGAAATGAAGGAGGGCTTCACACTGGTACCAAAATCGCTGTTCCGCTTCGGAAAATCAAGGCCCTGACGAAAGGAGTCAGGACCTTGCCTCCCAGCGGACCTCAAATTCATCGACTGCCCCTGGAACCTCAGCAGAGGGCTCCACCCGACACGCCACCCGCAGCTTGGCGGTTCGTGATCGATTGTTGCGGTCCAGTTCCTCCAAGGATGCCACCACCGGCCGCTTGGTCACCGGCCGGAGGTAGGGATGTTCGCGGAACGCATACTTGACCATACGATCCTCCAACGAATGAAAGCTGATCACCAGCAGGCGGCCTCCGGGTCGAAGTCGAGTCGGTAGCCATCGCAAGGCATCAGCCAGATGGTGTAGTTCCTGATTGACCGCAATGCGCAATGCCTGAAAGGAACGGGTGGCGCTATCGATCTTTCCATGCACCTTGCCAACCGATCGATGGATCAACTGCCTCAGTTGCTGCGTGGTCTCGATCGCTCCACCTCGACGTCGCTGCTCGACAATCTCTCTGGCAATCCTGCGACTCTTTCGCTCTTCTCCGTAGCGATAAAGAATGTCGGCAATCTCCTCCTCCGAACCACTGGCCAGAAGGTCAGCTGCCGACTCCGTCGATGGCTCTTGATGGAACCGCAGATCCAGCGGCCCCTCTTCACGAAAGGAAAAACCGCGGTCGGAATCAGCCAACTGATCGGAAGAAAGCCCTAAGTCCAAAAGGATTCCATCCGCCAGAGGCACTCCTAAGGCATCCATCCACCTTGGGATATCGCGATAACTGCCCAATGCCAGATCGATTAGCGGCCCGGCATGGGGCTGCATCGCTGAGCGTTCAGGAAGCTGCTGGGGCAGTTCCAACCAGCGTTGCAAAGAGGCCTCCGGGATGCGACTGACTAGCCTCCCCTCAGCACGCTGGAGAGCTGCCGGATCGCGGTCGATACCCAAAAAACGGGCATCCTTGACCATGCGTCCTAAAATCGCTTCGGCGTGCCCTCCGCCACCCAGGGTGCCATCAACAAAAAAGCTTGCTTCCTCGATCTGGCTGTAGGCGAGAACCTCGTCCAGAAGAACCGGAATGTGGCAGGTCGGTTCGGTTCCACTCATCGATTGGATTTCCCGATCGGACTATCTCGGATCGAATCGAATGGGAACCGGCCCACTACGAACAAGACTTCGTTGATGCTTGCCAGGGCACTTTGTTGACTTAGCGAAACTTCGCAGGCAGAACCCCACAGCAGCGAACCCCAAGGAGCCACCCGCCCAGGCAATCACTCGCGCCACCAACATCCCTGCTGGTGGCGATCGAACTAAAGAACCTCCCGAGTTGGCTGCTTGGACAACTCAAGGATGCAGCACCCCCGTGGCCGTAGGAGCTCTGCGATGTCGGTAGTTCAATCTGCGAGTGCTGCCTGGCGAGTTTCCACCGTTTCAGGAGCATGTCCTGAACCGTTTTCTCTGCAAATTCAGGGCCCAGATCGCGTCGGGAGCCACCGGTTGATCGGCAATCCGCCAACGCCCCATCATCATACCCAGGAGCCGATCGACCGTTGAAGGGTTGCGAAATTACCTTCCCGGCTTTTTCCCGACTTTTCGTTTCATTGCCGTCATTTCGAGTGGGAAAACGAACCCCAAAACCACCCAAAAAGGTGAAAAAATCGGCAAGATGAACAACATAAGCAGCGATGATAAAGAAAACATTCTGGTTAAAAGACCAACACCCAGCGAATCCAGGGGCTCTTTGGTCGATCCATAGGAGGACCTCCCGCTTGGTTTCCAGTAGCCACTTCAGGATGCGCATGGGAGATGGGCTGGGCGATTGAGCCGTTTGGGGTTGGGTTGGGAGCCGATGAAGACGTAGCGCGCGCCGCGTTTCGATCGGTGGAACGATGGGAGCCAATGGCATGACAAACTGGGCGATTCCATTCCTAGCGGCAATCGCACTGATTCCGATCGTTTACCTCCTTTCTCTTTTGTCTCAACGCGGTCGTTATTCGATTGCGGAGTCGTTTCTCTATTCGATTGCTTATCTTCTGGCGCGGGGGCTTTGGCGTGCTACCATTCGGGGGCAGGAACATCTTGAGGGGCTGGAGGGGCCGGCGATTCTGGTTGCTAACCACCGTAGCAGTATCGACCCCGTCCTGATCCAGTTGGCTGCCGGAAGGCGCGTCCATTGGATGGTGGCAGCCGAGTATTGCCGACATCCCTTATTTGGACCTGTGCTGAGCGTCTTCCAGGTGATTCCCACCAAACGCGGTGGCATCGACACCCAGGCGATCAAGGCGACGATGCGTCTAGCCGGTGAAGGTAGGTGGGTGGGGATGTTTCCCGAGGGCCGCATCAATCGCACCAATCAGCCACTTTTAAGCGTCCGACCGGGCGCCGGATTGGTGGCGCTCAAATGTGGAGCCCCGTTGGTCCCCATCTGGATTGAAGGAAGCCCGCAAAGCCCAACCGTCTGGGGACCCCTGCTGAAAAGAGCTAGGGTGCTGGTGACGATTGGAGAACCAATGCCCCCTCCAGTCGACCTTCCGCCCGGAACCAGCGACAAGGAAATCGCCAGCCATTGGGTTCGAGCGGTGATGGCTCGAGTGGCCGATCTAGGCGGTCATGCAGATTGCTCGGTGCAACTAGCAGGACGGCAGTGGCTGGACGATACGCAGTCTGCGGCAAGCGGTTCCCAGCGCGAGATAGCGAATCCTTAAACGGCAATGCCATTCGGATGAGCTGCGGTAGCTCCCTAAGCCGACGATCTTACGCGGCAATCGCTCCTGGGCGGCCGATCATCGACTCCGATGGCTACAGCTTGGTCTGAAGAAACTGAGCGACCAGTTCGGGCTTGTCCTTTTCTCGCAGCGACGCGATTTGGGCTTCGGGGACTTTGAGAGCTGCCAGGTGCCCTGCCAATTGCTCCCAGACTTTCGCCCTCTTCTTCCCCTCGCTCAAATAAAGTTCGGTCACCAACTCCTGAGCCCGCTGCAACGCCAGCATGTCTCGATTTTTATAATAGCCGCGAATGATCTGTTGCTGGTGCTTCGAATAGTTTTCCATCGGCATGAGTTGACTCCTGAATCCAGCGGTTAAGCCATCGACGAAGTGTATCGGCCTGCGGGAGGTCGCGACAACAAAAATCGCAGCGAGACGACCCACTTTTCCTAGCTCCCCCCCTCCCAACCAACGAGATCGATTGCCATGATGGCCGGTGGGGAAATGATTCGACTTATTCTCTCCGCGGGCGCCCGGAATGCCCACTTGGTGATGCCAAGACGCCAGGAAGAGGCGTGATTAGGAAATCGGGTGGCGGGATTATGTGAAGCGAGGGGCGATGAGCGTCTATCACAAGCGACAGTCACGGCTGGCTGGGGTACTTCGCACACAAGGGCTGCGGCAGTTCCTGGTGACCAGTCCGGTCCACGTCACCTACCTGACCGGGTTTCAGGGGGGCGACAGCTATCTTTGGATCGAAGACGAAAGACGACTGCTGATCAGCGATCCCAGATATCAGCAGCAGATTCAAGAGGAGTGCCCTGGCCTTGATCTGCATATCCGCTCCCCGAAGACCCCGCTGCTGGAAGCGGCGGCGGAGGTGGTTGGCAAGGGAAGTCGAAGAGAAGTCGGGATTGAATCTCAGTGGTTGACCTTCGCGTCGTGGCAGCGGCTGAATGAAGCGATTCCGACCCAGACGCTGGTTGCGACCCAGGGGCTGATCGAAGGGCTTAGAGAAATCAAAGACAGCACGGAACTTGAGGCGATCGAGGCATCGATTCAGTTGGCAGAGCATGCCTTTTTGTCGATGCTGCATCGGCTGACGCCGGAGACAACCGAGCGTCAGATTGCGCATGGGCTGGAGCATACGATCCGGGAACTGGGAGGCCAGGGATGCGCATTTCCCACCATCGTCGGAGTGGGGCCTCGCGCGGCGTTACCTCATGGAATTCCTGGAAAAACGCCGCTGTCCAGTAGTCCCTTTGTGCTGATCGACTGGGGTGCGATCGCGACCGGTTATTGCAGTGATCTGACGCGACTGGTGGTCAGCGGCAAGCCGACGAAGACTTGGGAGAAAGCGTATGCTGCGGTGCTCGAAGCGCACCGCGCGGCGGCAGCCAGCCTTCGTCCCGGTGCGTCGCTGGAGGCGATCGACCAAAAGGCCCGCAAGGTTCTGGAAAAGCATGGCATGGAGAAGCGATTCACCCACGGTCTGGGCCATGGTTTTGGATTGCAGATCCATGAGTCGCCTCGCATTGGAAGCGGTCAAAAGGGACAACTCGAGGAGGGAATGGTGGTGACGATCGAACCGGGGGTCTACTTCCCGCAGTGGGGTGGTATCCGGATCGAGGATGATTACCTGATCACAGGGGAAGGAGCACAGCGGTTGACTTCTTTGCCGCAGGACTGGGAAGCGTTGCAGGTCCATTGGCCCAGCTTCCGATAATCAACCTAATTTTCCTTGGGAAAACTAACGACATCGGGAGGCAGTTAGGCGACTTACGTCCAGCATGCATCGCGTCTCCCCAACCTGGAAGAAGCACGCTACAATGCGGGGATTCTCGTAAGTCAGAGGCTGCCGGGGTTCCTAAGACGAAAGACTCCGCCGCACTCCACTTCCTCAGGGGAGACCAAGGATAGCTCTCGAACTTCTCATCTCGGAGGGCAGGTCTAAAAAAGGACGCAACGACGATGGCAAAATCGCAAAGCAACGAAGGCAAGGATATCTTTTCGCTGGAGCGACTGAGGCAGCTGATCGACCTGATGAAGGAACACGATCTTGGGGAAATTGACCTGCAGCAGGATGCGCAGCGCATCCGCTTGACGCGCGGTTCGCTCCCGACGATGACGATGCCTGCCGTCGTCGCCTCCGCGGCGCCCACCGCTGCTGCGCCCGCCTCTTCTTCGTCGGCGCCACCTTCGGTAGCGGCATCCGAACAGGAAGGGCCTCACATCGTCACGATCAAGTCACCGATGGTTGGGACCTTTTACGCCCGCCCCAACCCGAATTCGAAGAATTACGTCGAAGTGGGTAGCGCCATTCAGCCAGATACCACCATCTGCATCATCGAAGCGATGAAGGTCTTCAACGAAATTCCGGCTGAAGTGCGAGGCAAGATTGTCTCGGTGCTGGTTCAGAATGAAGAGGCAGTCGACTTTGGTCGGCCGCTCTTCAAAGTCGACACGCGGGGTTAAGCACCGATCTCTCTCAAGGAAGCCTCCTGCATGTTTCAGCGCATCCTGATCGCCAATCGTGGCGAGATCGCTTTGCGAGTTCTTCGGGCCTGTCGCGAACTAGGGATTGAGTCGGTGGTGGTCTACAGCGAGGCCGACCGCAACGCCCCTTACGTCGACTTGGCGGACCAAGCGATCTGCATCGGATCGTCACGATCGGTTGACAGCTACCTGCGAATTGACCGTTTGATCGCTGCCGCGGAACTCTCTGGAGCGCAGGCGATCCACCCCGGCTATGGATTTCTGGCGGAGAACTCACACTTCAACGAAGTGGTCCGCAGTTGCCAGTTCACCTTCATCGGCCCCACACCGGAAGCGATGCAGAAGCTGGGGGACAAGAATCAGGCAAGGGAGATGGCCATCGCCGCCAAGGTCCCCGTCGTACCTGGCAGCAAGGGATTGATCGACTCCGAGCAGGAAGCGATGGAAACGGCTGAGAGCATTGGCTATCCGGTTCTGATCAAGGCGACTGCCGGTGGTGGCGGCAAGGGGATGCGAGTCGCTCCGGATGCTGCCACCCTTCAGTCGGCGATGGCACAAGCCCGCCAAGAGGCTCAGGCCGCCTTCGGCAACGGAGGAATCTACTTGGAGAAATACATCGATCGGCCCCGACACGTCGAAGTCCAGGTGATTGCAGACCATCACGGCAACGTGGTCCATTTGCATGAACGAGACTGTTCGGTGCAGCGACGGCATCAGAAGCTGATCGAGGAAAGCCCCTCTCCACGCCTGCCCGAGAGCACCCGCAAGGCGATGTGTGAGGCGGCTGTTCGAATGGTTCGGCAGGCCGATTACCAGAATGCCGCAACCGTCGAATTCATCGTCGACCAGCAGGACCGGTTCTATTTCATCGAAGTCAACGCAAGGATCCAGGTCGAGCATCCGGTGTCGGAGATGGTGACAGGGATCGATCTGATCAAGACGCAGATTCGCGTCGCTGCAGGGGAACGCCTCCCTTTCACGCAGGAGCAGGTCCGGCAGCAAGGTGCCGCGATCGAATGTCGGATCAACGCGGAGGATCCGTCGAAGATGTTCCAGCCATGCCCGGGAAAGATCGAACAGATCTTCGTTCCAGGTGGTCTGGGAGTGCGATTCGACTCGCATGTTCAGGCTGGCTACACCGTTCCTCCCTACTACGACTCCATGATCGGAAAATTGATCGTGCACCAGCCAGACCGCCAGCAAGCGATCGAATGCATGCTTCGGGCGCTGCGGGAACTGCGCGTCGAGGGAATCAAGACCACCGCTTCCTTTCACCAGCGAGTGCTGCAGTCAGATACATTCCGAAGCGGACTGGTCGATACGAAATGGGTGGAGCGAGAATTGCTTGGCTAGGAACCGGTGGTCGGCTGTCGAGGTCGAGATCCTGAACGTCTCTCGAGAGCGAGGAATCGATGATCTTGCAGAGACTCACTGGCCGATGATCCCCCTGCCATCGAAAGCTGGCTCATGAGGAGCCATCGGCATGAAGAGCGTGACGCCCGAGCTAGCGACAGCCTCCGCCAACAGCCTGAATCACTGCGGTCAATCACTTTCGGGAAGCGGCGCCGAACAGAGAAAGATGGTTTCCAGCCAATCCCGCCATTGCTGCACCGATGCGGGGTCCATGTCGGCGTGGGAGGAGTTGGGAACGACCACCTGCTGATTACCCGCCATCCATGTCAGGGTGCAGTGAAGCAGTCCACTGAGATCCAGTTCCAACCGTAGCTGCAACGGTTGTTCCGGCAATCGCTTCGGAAAGGCAGCTCCAGGTTCTACCGCCCCCAATCGATGCCAATTGCCATCCATCTGGGTGCTTTCGACGAACTGCAGCGCCGGCGAACGAGTGCTCTGCGAAGAAAATCGGATGGTGCGACTGAATTCGGCGGGCAGTCGAGACCCTTTCGGGATCAAGATCTTCGGTAGGCCAGTCGGGTTGTCCTGCGACATGGTGAGCAGGCCGATATCGTAGACGCTATGAGGGATGGCGCTGGGACCGGAGCTATCGCCGGGTGGCATGAGATACTGAGCCTGCAGCGCGGCGCCACGAGCAAGGTCGGCCTGGGTGACCACTTCCATCGCGACATTTGCCGGCAGCGCCTTGGCGATCAGCCCCCGAAGTTCTGGCACCCCAAGCAATTCACCGATCAAGAGGACGCGTCGGATCGATTTGGGATCGATACCGGAGCTTTCGATCACCTGCCTGGGCATGTCCATGAGGTCGGAGGAACACTCGCGGAACTCCTGAAGCAGATGGCTTCGCTCCAGATTCAGCCGCAACTCCTTACCCCACGCTTCAAACCGAATCTCCACCTTGGGGAGCAGCGCCAGTCGATCCAAAGCCAGCTCGGCCGATCGCTGAAGGCGGGAGGCGACGACAAGATCTTCCCTCACGTTCATTCCGTGCTGGAGAGCGAATTGGGAGGCGAGCCATTCGACGATGCGCGATTGCCATCGGAACTTCCCTCGTCTCCAATCGCCGATGGTCGCTAGGCATCGCCACTGATTTCCATCGCGAGCCAGCACACTCGCTTCGCACGTACTCCCAGTCAATTCCACCACCATCCAGTTCTCCTGGCCTTCAGTGTTGCCAAGCCGGAGCAGTTGCTGAGTCTCCCAGTAGGCGAGCGCCGCGGCCAGGGGACGATCGAGCAATTGGAGGACATCCAATCCAGCCATCCGCGCCGATTGCACGACGCAGGCGCGATGGAGTTGGTCGTAGCAGGCAGGAATATTGATGACCGCATGCGACAACTGGGGTCGAAGTGCGCGAGCGGCGTGAGCGACTTTGCGGAGCACTGCGGCGACCAGCACTTCGGGAGTCACCCGCCTGCCCCCGAAGGGTCTTTCGAGAATGGGCAGTCCATACCAGCGCTGCAGTCCGAAGAAAATCTGATCGGGATGTTTCGATCGCTGCCGATGAGCTGCTTCTCCTATCGCCACCTGCTCGCCATCGCTCCAGAGCATATTTCTCAAAGAAAGCTGCTGGCCATCCAGCGGAATCTCCGTCAGCTCACGTCCCTTCTGCAGAAAACTGGCGCGCGTCTCCAGCATCCCCAACTCGATACCAATCGCAGCGTATCCTCGCGACGATGTGCTCTGGCTGGAAGGGCCTCGCGTCCTCGGCTGCATCGGAAGCTCACCACCTCCCACCCCCACCGTGGCTGCAATCCCCTTGGCAGGCCCCTCGATCAGTCGCTGGGCCCTGAGTTCATCGATCAATTCCGCCGCCGACTCGAACCGCCGATCGGGTTCCTTCGCGACCAGCCGCTGAAAAATGCTGTCGACCCGCAAATCCAAATCTTCGCGTACTTCGTACAAAGGCGGCGCCGGTCGCTTCTGATGCGCCAGTGCAATATGCACCGGCTCACCGGTGAACATCGGCCGCCCGGTGAGCATGTAGAAGAAGGTGGCGCCCAGCGAGTAAAGGTCGCTCCTGGCATCAATCGGCCCCTTGGCCGCAATCTGCTCGGGCGACATGTACTCGATCGTCCCCAAAAGCTCTTCGTCCTCCGGCGGCAAATCCTCGGCCGCCAGCTCGGCGATTCCAAAATCGAGGATCTTGAGAATCCCCTGTTTGGTCACCATCATGTTGCCTGGCTTGATGTCCTTATGGACTACCCCCTGGCAATGAGCGTAATCGAGGGCGGAGGCAGCTTGAGCCAGCAGTTTGAGCGCATCGGGAACCGATAGGGCTCCCTTGGAAGATACCCAGGCGGAGAGCGACTGCCCTTCGACCAGTTCCATCACCAAGTAATGGACCGCATGGACGCAACCGGCATCGAAGGCGGTGACAATGTTCGGATGCATCAGCTTGGCGATCAACCGGACTTCCTTGTAAAACCGATCGACAAAGGCGGCCTGTTGCGACAACCTTCTCGGAAGGATTTTGACTGCGACATCCCGATCCATGGTGCGGTGTCGCGCACGGTACACCTGGCCCATGCCACCTGCACCTAGCCGTTCGATGATCAGGTAATCCCCAAGCGTAGGGAAAGGGATCTTGCTATCGCTGCTAGCATCCCAAGCCATCTCCAGTTCCGTCCCTTCACCGTCCGCTGAAGGGGAGGACAAACCGTCATGGAGTCGTCGCGTCGCTTCGTCGGGTGCGGGGGAGGTTGACTCCTTCGCACCCATCGATTCGGAGGGAGGCGTTCCACTAGCGGACTTGAAGCGATCGGCATCCTGATCTTTTGTCACGTTCGACCATCCTCAACGACTCGGATCACGCGAGGGCTGTCCTTGCCCACCTCAACCGCTCGATGGCGTTTCACGGCGTGACAAGGGAGCCTCCTAGATAAGTCGTCGGACCGCGAACCGGGCTCCCTGGGATCGCAATCACTTCCCTTTTCATTGTAGTGTCACCGATCGACAGTTTGGCATTTTTTGGCTCCTCACGAATGATTGTGGCATAAGAGCCTTAGCGATTGCTTTTTATCGTACTCGTCCTCGCACTCAATGAAATGGCACATGTCCTCCGAAAGGAGCGTTGGGACACAGGGGCATTGAGTACGAGAAATCGAAGCAAAGACCTAGAACACATTACCCAAAGAACCGCATTTTTTCTGCAAAAGACGTTGATTTGAAGTTCCGGGCCAGCAGGGAGCAGCTTACCGCCCAACACCGGGAGGATCTTTGGAGAGCCTACGAGCAACCGCGCGTCCACTCCATGCCAGTCGATGCAGACTGGAGAGGACACTTCGCACCTCCCGAAAACTGATTTTCGACAGCCCCTCCTGTCGCTCGACATAAACGATCGGCAGTTCCTGAACTGGGTGGCCCGTCCAGACCCAACGCGCCAAGATCTCTTGCAAAAATCCGTAGCCAGCCTCCTGCCAGGGGAGTCGATCGAGCTTCTGGAAGATGTCGAGCCGGTAGGCGCGAAAGGCACTACTGGTGTCGTGGACGGGCAACCGGAGCAGCAGGCGAGCGTAGAGATTGGCGAGGTAACTGACCCACCTCCGCCGCCAGGAACAGCCGGAAAAACCACCGCCCGTGATATAACGCGAACCGATCCAGAGCGTTGGCCGATCGTGCTCATGCTGCAGGAACTCGGGTATGCACTTCGGATCATGGCTGAAATCAGCGTCGAGGTTCAAAACCCAATCAAAGTGGTGCTCAGTCCCCCACCGCAGACCGTCGCGAATCGCACTCCCCAATCCCAGCTTGCTTCCGCGATCGATCCAGTGCAGTCGGGGGTGATTGAGGGAGCGACGGGCGAGCCATTGGGAGGTCCCGTCGGGCGATCCATCATCGACCACCAACACATCGGCATGAGGCGCCCAGGTAGCGATCGCTTCCAGGAGCGATGGCAAATTTCCCATTTCGCAGTAGGTGCAGATCAGGATCAACCACCGCGACTCGCTCGCCTGGCCTTCCTCTCGAGTCATCCGCAGCGCCTCCCAAAAGGACTAGTCGAGGTCACTTCGCTACGAAGTTCACCAACTTCCCTGGGACGACGACGGCCTTGACGATCTGCTTCCCCTCCAACAACTCTGCGATCCGTTCGTGGGCGCGGGCGGCGGCTTCCAGCTGCTGCGCGTCGCACCCAGCGGGAACGACAATCTTCGCACGCAGCTTGCCGTTGATCTGCAGCGGCACCTCGACCTCCGTTGCCTCCAACCAGCGCGGATCGTAAACCGGCCACGAATGACACGCCAGCGACTGCGGATGCCCCAGGCATTCCCACAATTCCTCTGCCAAGTGAGGTGCCAGAGGTGCAAGGAGCAACACGAATTGCTCCATGGCCACCCGGGGCCGAACGGCTTCCTTGGTAAAGAAGTTGACGAATTCCATCAGTCTTGCGATGGCTGTATTGAACCCCATCTGCTCCAGGTCGCGCGTGACGGCTGCTATGGTCGCATGAAGCATCCGCATCTGGCCTTCGGTCGGCTCCCCATCCTGAACCGATTCGGACAGAAGGACCTGGTCTTCTTTGGGATCGACGATCATCCGCCAGGCGCGATCGAGAAAACTTCGAACCCCACCGACACCCGACATGCTCCATGGTTTGGTCGCTTCCAATGGTCCCATGAACATCTCGTATAGCCGAAGCGCGTCGGCGCCGTATTCTTTGACGATCTGATCGGGATTGACAACATTCCCACGGCTCTTGGACATCTTGTGAGCCCGGCTGTCGACACGGACAAGCGGATCTTCTTTCAGAACAAAGAGATCCCCTTGACGCTGCACCTGCTCCTCCTGAACCGATACCGAGTCCAGCAGAACACCGGTCCCCACTTCCTTCCAGCCGTCTTCGGTCCTGACCGATTGGCCGTAACTGACAAATCGCCCCTCGGCCGTGCGCAGGGCTGTGTACTCAATCTCCCCCAGGATCATCCCCTGGTTGACCAGCTTCTGGAACGGTTCGGGGTGGCTTACATAGCCACGATCGTAGAGGACTTTGTGCCAAAAGCGACTGTAGAGCAGGTGCAGGACGGCGTGTTCAGCACCCCCCACATAAAGATCGACCGGCATCCAGGCTTTCTCCTTGACCGGGTCGACAGGAGCCTCTCCGTTTTTCGGGTCGATGAACCTCAGATAGTACCAGCACGAACCGGCCCACTGAGGCATCGTGTTGGTCTCACGTCGGTATCGCTTTCCATCCAGTTCCACCTCCAGCCATTCCGGTCCCGCCTTCCCTAACGGTGGCTCCGGTTTCCCAATTGGCTTGAAGTCGCTGAGTTCAGGAAGATCGACTGGCAATTGATCGGCAGGCACCAGTCGCATCCGGCCCGTCGGTTGCCCCTGGGCATCCAGTTCGTGCAGGATCGGGAAGGGTTCTCCCCAAAATCGCTGACGGCTGAAAAGCCAATCTCTCAGCTTGAAGTTGATCGCCGCACGGCCCAATCCCTGCGCTGCTAGCGACTGGGTAATCTTCTGCTTGACGGTCTGGGAATCGATTCCCGTGAATGGTCCGCTGTCGACGGCAACCCCGAGTCCCGTAAAACACTCCTCTGGAGAAGCATCGCCCTGCTGCGGGCGTACCACAACGCGAATCGGAAGCTGATAGGATCTGGCGAATTCGTAATCGCGATCATCGTGAGCCGGAACGGCCATGATGGCCCCCGTTCCGTAGCTGGCCAGCACGTAGTCGGCGATCCAGATCGGGATCGGTTCTCCGTGCACAGGGTTGATGGCGTAACTCCCAGTGAAGACCCCCGTTTTCGCTTTTTCCCCTTCGGTGCGTTCCCGGTCGCTTTTGAAGGAAGCCTGTTGACAGTACGATTCCACCGCCTGCTTTTGCTGCACGCTCGTCAGCTTGCCCACCATAGGATGCTCGGGGGCGATCACCATGTAGGTGGCTCCATACAACGTATCCGGGCGCGTGGTGTAGATGCGCAGCGACTCCGAATCGGGCTCTTCGCTCCAGCCACCATCTTGACGTCGCTGCTGCCACTTGCGGTATTGTTCTGGGGAACCGATGAAGAAATCGATCTCCGCTCCGGAACTCTTGCCAATCCAGTCGCTCTGCAGCTTCTTGATGCCGGAGGACCAGTCCAAAGGCTCCAGGTCAGCCAGCAGGCGATCTGCGTACGCGGTGATGCGCAGCATCCACTGCCGCAGCCCAATGCGCTGGACCGGATGCCCCCCGCGTTCGCTTTTCCCGTCGATCACCTCTTCGTTGGCCAGCACGGTTCCTAGAGCGGGACACCAGTTCACCAATGCCTCGTCCAGGTAAGCCAACCTCCTTTTTGCCTGATACTTTTCTACCGCTAGATCGCCTGCCGCCGCGACGTCAGCTGGAATCGGCAACTCGGCAATCGGTCGCCCCTTGCCGGTCTGTGGGTCGACCCAGGTGTCATAGAGCAGAGAGAAGATCCACTGGGTCCAGCGGAAGTAGTCCTTGTCGGTCGTGGCCAGGACTCGGGACCAATCGTAGCTGAATCCAAGCATTTTCAGCTGACGCGTGAAATTGGCGATGTTCTCCTCAGTTTTCACCCTCGGAGATGTGTTGGTCCGAATGGCGTGCTCTTCGGCCGGCAGACCGAACGCATCAAAGCCCATCGGATGAAGCACCGATTGGCCACGCATTCGGGCAAAACGGCAAACGATGTCGGTGGCGGTGTACCCCTCAGGATGGCCTACGTGCAACCCTTCACCGCTAGGGTAGGGAAACATATCGAGCACATAGAGTTTTTTTCCTAGGGGAAGATCTGGAGTGCGAAAGGTCTGGTTTGTCTCCCAATAGTTTTGCCACTTCGGCTCGATCACAGCAGGGTTGTAACGCGGCATGAGTTTCCATCCATCCAGACGCATCTTCGCACTAGCAAAAATCCAGATTTCCGATTGTAGGTCACTTTGCGGCTGGCGAAAACCGCAGCCCGTCCACTGCCCACTGGTTCCTCCGAAAGCCAACCGACCATCCGTTCTTGCTACGAATGGCCTGTGGGGACCTGCGGCGATCGAATTGGATCCGTTCGCTAGGAATTTTCGAGCAATTTGTCTACATTAGGAGGGTTGATCGGGAAGCCGCCCCTTCCTGCCTTCATCCATCTTTCGGTTGTTGTAGGTCGATGCGGAACATCCTTTCGTCCACCCTTTTCGGTCCGATCTCCCTTTGATCTTTTCCCAACGGTCATGCTTCAACACGATCGCAAATTGCAGTTAACCCCGATGCAGCGAGATGGCATGCGGGAAGCTGGCCGCTTCAACGCCAAGCTGATGGATTTCCTTCGCCCACAGATTTTACCGGGCGTCACCACCGATCAGATCGATCAGTGGGTGCACGAATTCACTCTGGCGGCTGGTCACACTCCGGCGACTCTGGGATACCTGGGCTATCCCAAGAGCTGCTGCACCAGCATCAACGATGTGATCTGCCATGGCATACCGTCGCCGGAGCAACTTCGGGAAGGGGATATCGTCAACGTCGATATCACCACGATCGTCGACGGCTGGCATGGCGACCAGTCAGAGACATTTTTGGTGGGCCGTGTCAGCGATGCCGCACAAGCGGTGACGCAGACGGCATTCGATTGTCTTCACGCTGCGATCCAGGCGATCTACCCAGGCTGCACGATCTCCAACATAGGGGATGCCGTCGTGGCCCTGGCGCATGAACGTGGATTTTCCGTCGTTCGCGAATATGTCGGCCACGGGTTGGGGCGTCGATTTCATCAGTACCCCAACATCCCACACGTGGCGGATCGCAAGAGTCGGCAGGAGCGACTGCTACCTGGTCTCTGCTTCACGATTGAACCGATGATCAACGAGATGAGCCGCTTCACCAAGCTGGATCCAGTCGATCACTGGACGGTGCGCACCCGCGATGGTGGACTGTCGGCTCAATTCGAACACACGATCCTGATGACCGAGGATGGACCGGAGATCCTCACTCAAACACCGCTGGGCCCACGTCCCGGGCATCGCTTCTGATCGCACCGGACCGATCGAAAATCTTCCATCGCTCTCGCATCCTACCGAACCCCAGCGCACGGTCGAACCCCAGAAGAAGTCATCCCACCCCGCGCGCTCGCGGGTGAGCCTTGAGGTACGCCTCTCGAAGGACCGCAGCGCTGACGTGGGTATAAATCTGAGTGGTCACCAGATTCTTGTGCCCCAGAAGCTCCTGCACACTTCGAATATCGGCTCCGCGATCGAGCAGATGCGTCGCGAAACTGTGGCGCAGCGTGTGCGGCGTCGTGCGGCCATCCAGGCCTGCTTGGAGGATGTGTTTATCGAGCATTCGGGCGACACTTCGGACCGAAAGTCGGCTGCCGTACCGATTCACGAACAACGGCCCCTCACTGGCACGCCCCTCCTGCGCTTCGCGAACTCGCTTGGCCAAGTAACGCTCCAACGCCTCCACCGCGTAACTCCCAATCGCTCCCAATCGCTCCTTCTTCCCCTTGCCGCGAACACGAACCGTTCCTGAAACCAGATCCAAATCCCGGTCGTTCAACCCAACCACCTCACTGACGCGCAGCCCCGCCGAGTACATCGTTTCTAAGATAGCGCGATCTCGAAGAGCCAGTGGCTGTTGGCCGGTTGGCGTCGACAGCAGCTTGGCCACCTCCTGATCGCTGAGCACATGGGGCAAAGTGCGAGCTTGACGAGGGTTCCTCAGCGGCTTGGCTGGATTGCTGCTGGCAAAACCCTGGCGCTGTGCATAACGATAGAAGCTTCGGAGCGACGCCAATTTACGAGCGATGCTGGTCCGGGCGTAACCCGCTTCATGAAGCGTCGCCACGTAGGCGCGAAGGTCTTGGGGGCCGACGCGATCCGGATCGACCGGCTCCCCCAAACGCTGCGCGAGAAAATCCGAGAGGTCGAACAAATCCTCACGATAGCTTTTGATCGTGTGGTCCGATGCGTTCTTTTCCAGATCCAGGTATCGAAGAAATGCTGTCACCTGTTCCCGCATCGCACCTCCCCTTCGATCCAGTCCGCCTGAAGGGAAAACGGATTGCAACCTGCGTATGGCCAATCGGCAAAAAGGTCACTTAATTCGGCGCTGCATTCCCGATCGCGAAATTCTTGGGGCGGGAGGCAATGTGTCTTCCAAGTCCTCTTCCGAGCGAATCGTTTCGATTCCAGATTCCTGCTCCCCGCAAACATAGCGAATCCGTTCGCTCAATTGGGCAGCATCATACCAATTCAGGGACAATCGAGGATCCGCAGCATGTCGCCCCAACATGCGAAGGGTGGCAACGCGTTGATCCTGGTTGAAGACGAACACGTACTGTTCGTCCCCTTTGAGAAATGTGATCACATGCACTGGCTGGTCCATCGAGGTTCCCTTCGGCCAAAGACGTTGGCATGACGGACTCTCGTATCGACCATTTCACCCACGCGACCACAACCTGGCTGAATCGCGGCTGCCCCCGTTACAACCCGCCGCGATGGCACACTCCCTGTTAGCTCGCAATCGAAATCCCAGTAAATTCCGAGATCTGGCTTTTCCGCTTCATTCGTAGGATCGTCCCAGACACTTGTTGGTTTTTTCGGTCCCGGTGCGATGCAATCGCTACGAACGGACTGATCCGAATTCAAGCATTTTCGGGATCTTGGATCGCCACGATTCGCTCCACGGATGAGCAAACGAACGACCAGCCGAAAAAGTTGCCCAACCGCTCGCAATCGTTCACAAGGGATGGGTTCAGCGACGTCCCCATCCCGCTTCGGGACCAGAAAGGGGCGATTCTCTCAGCGGATTGCCTGGAACAGCATATTCCGTCGCCTCCAAAGTGCCCCGACCAGTCGATTCTCTGGGCAGTGCCGGAGCGGCGCTCCTTGGCACCCATACCGAGGATCCTGGATCGCTGCGAGTCCCGTTGCCCCGCAGTTCACGTTGACTGACCAGCGTCCTTCCATCGGGCAACTGCAGACGGAGGTGCAATTGCAGCCGATCGCCGATCGGCTGGACATCCTGCCAAGGAAGAAGGAAATGATAGCCCTGAGCCGCCCCAGAAGACTCATGGGACTGCCGGGCTCCCTCAGCATCGATTTCCCAAATTGCGATGCGCGATTGCTCGGATGGCAAGGAGCTATCGAGGATGGCTGCGGTCCATACGCCTTCGACCTCGAGGATCCCTCCGGAAGCCCCGCGAGGCTGCACGACGATCTGCACCCCGTCGATCCAGTCCCCCAGTTTCCTACTCTGCACCCGGGTTAGGCCCGGATGAAATGTCAGGTCGATCACCGATTCCTCCACCCAAGGCATCGGGTCTTCTGCCGAAGCCAACACGACGCTCCCTCCCTGGTTTAGTCCCCCGCGATCCATCGCCACGCTTGCGACTGGCGCTCTTCGCGACTCCAAGGAGCCTCGATCTCGAAGGCCAGGCACTTGGCCGGGAGGAAGCGGCAGGCTTTCGGCCGGATTGGTGGGTGGGTTCAGTAACGGTGGAATCTGATTCCCTGGAGCGGAAGGTGGACCGAGGGCAGGAGGCAATGACAAAGGTTCCTCGGGCAATTTGGCAGGAGTTGCCCCTGGGAGTCCCAGCTCGGAACCACGATCGACTTCCTTTCCGGAGGGAGCCGCAGGCTCGGGGAGCGTTCCACGGGGTTCCGGTATCGGCAGCTCGGAGGGAGCGTTGCCATTTTCCAGCTTCGGAAGGGTACTAGGGATCAACGATGGTGGAGGATCCAGTGGGACGTTGGCAGGCGGCTGGACGCCACCCGACGCGGATCCCTTGGGCGGATCGCGAGTTGGATCCAGCTTGGGAACTTCCACCACGGGTGGACTCAAATCGATCTCCTCGCCCGGCCCTTGCGGAAGCTTGGGCTGCACCGGCGTTCCGCCGGAAGGAGAGGGTAGTTTTTTTGCAGGTGGCTTGGATGGCTCCAACAGGCTTCGCGGCCGATCGGATGGGCTGGGGGTGGTGCTGGAGTTCCCTCGAAGCGGCAAGCCGCCGGGGCCCAGCCGCTGCAACTCCGATCGCAACCTCTGATTCTCTCGCTCGATCCCAACCAATTCCTCTTCTAGCGATCGAAACTCCGAATCGTACTCGTAGATTCGATCCTCCAAGGCTCGGATTTCCGCCGACGCCTGCTGGGAGTAGAGGTCGTGATAGACACGCTGCTGACATCCGGATGTGGCAACCGCAGACCCAATGACCCACAGTGCGAGAGGCACCCAACGACGATGCGATCGGCTTGGCATCGAACGATTCTGCATCGCCACGGCATCCTCCCAGGAAAAATCGAGGCGGACCGACTCCGCCCCGGCAGGTTTCGAAGGAGGAGGTAGTGGATGGCGTCCTACCGCGTCAAGGGAACTTGAACCTTTCCGACCAATTTGCCTAAGAAGATCGCAATAGCTAGCAAGTCAAAAGAAGCAGCTTTCATGCATGTCTCCCTGGCCGTCTCTTGCACCTATCTTCATCTGGCATGGGCGTGACGCCCATGCCACGTAAGATGGCCCCGCTTGGTCAAGGCGCCAGTAGGTGCTGTTCGATAAAGAGCACGGTCGCATAAAACTGGTAATCTGCATTCGCCTTCTTTTTGAAGCCGTGGCCTTCATCCTTGGCCATTAAATACCAGATTGGCCCCCCGTTGGCACGCACTTTGGCCACCATCTGTTCGGCCTCACTCAGCGGGACTCTCGGGTCATTCCCACCCTGGACGATGAAAAGAGGTTTGGTGATCTGACTGGCTCGATTCAGCGGCGCCATCTGATCGAAAAACTTGGCCATTTCCGGATCCCTTTCATCCCCATACTCGACTCGCCGCAGATCGCGACGGTAGCTTTCCGTGTTCTTCAAAAACGTCCCGAAGTGGGAAATCCCCACCACATCAAGAGCGCAGCGAATGCGATTGTTGTACTGAGTCGCCGTCGCCAGGGTCATGTAGCCACCGTACGAACCTCCCGTCACCATGATGCGATTGGCATCGAGGTTGGGTTGCCCAGCGACCCAGTCGAGCAGTGAGCCGATGTCGCGGACGGAGTCCAGACGCTTCATCCCGTTATCCAGTTGGGTGAAGGTCTTTCCGTAGCCCACCGATCCCCTCACATTGGGATAGACGATGGCCACCCCCAGCTCATTCAAATAAAAGTTGTTTCTCGCTTGAAAAATCGGGCGGGACTGGCCTTCCGGGCCTCCGTGAATCGAAATGATCACGGGGCGTTTCCCTTCGAAGCTAGCGGGGGGTCGATAGAGAAATCCGGTCAACGCGAGTCCATCGTGCCCCTCCCATCGGACAAGTTCCGGTTCCGTCAGCGACTCAGCCGAGATCCCCCCCAGTTCGCTTTGGGTCCACCGAGTCACACTTCCGTCTAGTGCGTCGACGGAAAACAGATCCGATGGACTCTTGGCGGAATTGATGGTCAACGCCAACTCGGGCATTTGTCGGTGCCAGTCTCCCAGGGAGATCACCCCCTGGGGTAGCCCTTCAATAACCCGTTGTCGACCGGTCGTTAGCTCGTGTAGGAACAGCCGCGAGACGCCATCCTGATTGACCACGAAGGCAAGGTTCTTACCATCCTCATGAAGCGTCAGCGATTCGACATCGCCATCTTTGGCTTCACCAATCGGCGTCTCCTTACCGGTCACTACGTCTATCTTCACCAACTCCAGGAACTCGCCTTGCCGATCGCTGGCGCAGATCACTTCGCCACCTCCAGGAAGGTACTGCCCACCGAGAAAAGCGGCAGGAGGTGCGCTTGGGTCGGTCAGTGGCCTCCGCTGGGCTGTCGCTAGATCGATTTCGTAGAGTTGCGACTGATTCACACTTTTCCGTTCGACCACCAACAGTTTGGTATCATCGGGCGACCAATCGAGAATCCCCCAGCCACCTCCTTCGTTGGCCAACAGCATCCGCTTCGGCTCATTCTCCGCATAGGGATCCATCCACCAAAAGTCTCGGTCCGCTCCATTTCGCTCGGTCGACGTGTAGACAAACTGACTTTTCGCGCGGTTCCAAAGCGGCTGGCCGATCTGCGTCCTGCCTCCGGGACTGAGCATGCGGCTGGTCCCTTTTTTAGGATCCAGGCGAAACAGCTGAGCGAATTCATTGCCGCCCACATCGCGGGAAAAGAGAACAAAGCTGCCATCCTTTGGTTCGTACTGCGCTCCAGCAACTGGTTCGTCAAAAAATGTCCATTGGGTCCTAGCGCCCATCGGCATCGCTAGATGATGGATCTGGTTGGTCTGCCCGAAACGGGTTCCGATCAGCATTTGACGCAGAGAGGGGTGCCACGCAAAGAATGCGGCGGCTCGCGATTCCGTGTAGGGCCGCAGCCGTTCCTTGAGTCGTTTGGGGACCGCCGGGATTCCCTCCACCACCAACTGATCCCCGGGTGCCACCAGTTCCTCCTCTTGGCTCATGGCGTCTCCCGCCCATCCGGCCATCGCAAGGAGTCCACCCAGGCACCATCCGATGAGCGATCGTTGATTGATATCCATGAAGTCGTCTCCTGACTTTGGAGAAACACCGCAATAAAGACAGGCCCGTTCCATCGCCATCAGCGCAACCGCCATCGACGCAACAGAGGCTCAGCCAAAATGGTTATACTCCAGTTTGCCTGGACCAGCTTCCTGTTGGCATGAAAGATCGAATAAGGAATTGCCCATGACGCGAAGACAACGCTGGATTGACTCTTTCTTCCCAAGGCGAAGCGCCTCCCTTTTTCTGCTGACGGCTTTGGCGATTTTCTCGATCGGCTCGGCCACCCAGACAATCGCTCAGTCCGCCACTGCTTCCCTGAAGACGCTTCAGCAGATGGAGCCGGGTGACGCGAAGATCGAGCAAGCGGTTGCGGCAGCAGAAGAGTTGCAGAAGTTGCCATCGGGGAAATTGGTGGAAGTGCTGCGAGCGATGGATGAGTCGACGCCGCTGGGCCGCAACTGGCTCTCTGGCATCGCTTCCAAGCTGTACGCTGGCAATCTGGAACAGCATGAACCGACGCTTCAGAGTTTCCTGCGAGAAACTCAGCATGCCGGTGAGGCAAGGGCGCTGGTGTTTGATTGGCTGACCCAGTCGCGTCCCGACCTGCGCACCAGGCTGCTGGAGGGAATGATGGAAGACCCCAGCCCAGAACTTCGCTACGCATCGATTGCACAGGCGCTCGGAAAGCTTGGGGAAAAACCTGCCGATCTGAATGAAGAGGGGAACAAGCAGAGACGCTTGCTACTGGAACCACTTCTTGCCTCCGCTCGCCATCCCGACCAGGTCAATTCGCTCCTTAAACTGCTCAAGGAGGTGGGGGTGGAGCTGTCGCCAGCGAAGCATTTCGGCTTCCTGCAGCAGTGGCAGGTGATCGGTCCTTTCGACAACGTCGGGCAGAAAGCGTTCGAAGTCGCCTATCCGGTGGAAGCCGATCTGTTGAAAGGTCTCTACAACCCACAGCAGAAGTACGCGGGCAAGAAGGGCGATGCCGCCTGGCAGGAGGCAACGGGCAATGAGGAGGAAGGAGCTGTCGACCTCAATCCGATCTACGCCAATGAAAAGGGAGCGATCGTCTATGCCCGCGCGGAGTTCGTCGCCCTCGAACCACTCGATTGCCAGGTGCGTTTGGGCTGCATCAACGCCAACAAGGTTTGGGTCAACGGCCAACTTGTCCTCAGCAACGAGGTCTACCACGCCTCCTCTCAAATCGACCAGTACGTCGGCGAAACCGCGCTGAAGGCGGGCAAAAACATCATCGTGGTGAAAGTCTGCCAGAACGAACAGACCGAGCCCTGGGCGCAGGATTGGGCATTCCAACTTCGACTGTGCGACGCGACGGGCAAGGCGATCGCCGCCAAAGCGGACTAGGCTTATCGTTCGCATCGATTTTCTGCCTCCCTGCGCGAAGCGGGGAGCGACGGAACCATTCACCACATTGATACAAATGATCGACTCCATGAATCAGGGCAGGGGAGACAGCAAGATGCAACGGCAAGCGGGACGGACGGGATGGAATTGGGCAAGCCTGCCTCTGGCCGGATGGGCCGCAATCACTGGACTCGGGACGCTCCATGCAGCCGATGATTGGCTGCAATTTCGCAGCAGCTCGGGGAACAGCGCCGCGCCTCAGGCGACACTTCCCGATGATTTCGGAGGGGATGAAAAGAAGCATGTCCTGCTGCAGATCCCGATCGCCGGCCGCGCGGTCAGCGGTCCAATCATCGTCGGCGATCAGGTGATCACCACCAGCAGCGGTGGCGTCGACCAGCGACGGCTTTATCTGACCAGTGTGTCCCGCACCGATGGCCGTGTGCTCTGGCAACAGCAGTGGGTGGCGCGAGGTCGCCCGTTCTGCCACCCCACCAGCGCCAACGCAGCCCCCACGCCTGCCTCCGACGGCCAGCATGTTTTTGCCTTCTTCAGTTCCAACGACTGCGCGGCCTTCGACCTGGAAGGCCGGCTGGTCTGGGTTCGATCGCTGGCAACCGATTTTCCCAAGGCCGGCAATGACGTCGGCATGAGCAGCTCTCCCTGGGTGGTCGATGGCGTATTGGTGCTGCAGATCGAATGCCAAGGCGATTCGTTCGCCATCGGCCTGGATGCAAAGACCGGCAAGACGATGTGGCGAGTCGATCGGCCTCGCCAGGCCAACTGGGCATCCCCCACTTCTGTCCAGACGGAAGATGGCAAGACGCTGATCCTGCTGCAAAGCAGCAAAAGCCTGATAGGACTAGATCCAAAAACTGGAGTCACCAAATTCGAGCTGGACGTTCCCTGCAGCGGGATCCCATCGACGGTTGCAGTTGGACAAACCCTCTTTGTTCCCTCTGGCGGTCTGACTGCGATCCGAATCGGCCGCAGCGACCAGACCCCGGAGATCCTTTGGAAGAACAACAAGCTGGGATCCAACTCCGCCTCCCCCATCCTGCACGAAGGGAAAGTTTACTGCGTCAATCGCAGCGTGCTGGTATGCGGTGATGCCCAAACGGGAGAACTGAAGTGGCAAGTCCGCCTGCCTGACGCTGGTTCGATCTGGGCCACGCCCGTGGTTGTCGACAAGCGATTGATCGCTTTCGCCGAAGATGGCAAAGCATTTGTTGTCGACCTATCTGGCGATGAAGGGAAACTGATCCAGACCAATACGCTAGGGGAATCGGTTCTGGGATCCCCTGCGGTCGCAGGCAACCAGATGTGGGTGCGCAGCGTCAACCAGCTCTGGAAAATCGGCGACCCTGACTAATCTCAGGTGACGCCCAATCCCTTGACGATGTTTTCGACCACAGAGGCCGGGATATTTTCTTTCGATCAGACGATTTCGCCGGGCGATACGATCGACTTTGCCGTCTACGATGGCTTCGCCTACGGAAGCACACCGATCGAAGCTCGCATCAGCTACGGCAGCACTTCCACCGTCCCCGAGCCATCATCGCTTGGGATTGCCAGCTTGCTTGCAATGGGAAATGGGGTGCGTCGTTTCCGCCATCGCTGAGCATCGGAAAAGCGATCGATTCGCGGGCTAGCCTAGAGAGAGACTTTTCCCTCGAGATTTTCTCGCCGGACATCAACCATCGCCGACCCAATCGGCCATGCAAACTGTTCTAGCGATCTGCACGCAAAAAGGGTACAAGCCGTGAAGCGTGCACGAGGACTGCTGGGAACAGGGAAGCGAAGACCATGCGGGGATGGCGATGGCGTCCACTTGGTTTCCATGGCTACGGGTGTTGATGGAGCAGCGCTTTGGGCTGCTGTTCCTGGGCCTGCTGACCTGCTGGGTGCCAATCGTACGCGTCTTTCCGGCGCGGGCTCTTCTGGACAATGCCTTGCTTCTGGAGAGCTATCCCCAACTGATGCTAGTCAGCTTTCTGAATGCTGTTGCTATCGTCTGCAGTGTGGCGATCCTACGATTGCTCCAAGACCGAAGGCCATCCGAAGTCAGGCTTCCCTGTATTGACTACTGGATCGGTTCTGGCAAATCCCCCTGGACGGATCGGCAGTGGCTACTGGTGGGATCCTCCGCTTTGGTAACACCTCTATGCCTAGTGACTTGGTTTGGTTCCGAGTTCTCGGAATTGCAAACCGACCTGGAGAGGGAAGTGGATTGGATGAGCCATGGGTTGCGGAGCCTGGTGGCGGTGTTGAGCGGATGGTTTGCAGCGATCGCGCTGCTGATGCTGCTGGGTTGGATACGGACGTTTTTTTTCGGTAGTCGCCGATCGGAGGGGAATTATTTTCCATTCGAGTCGCGGGCGCACCGCGCGTGGCTGCGGCAGGGGAAGGCGTTCGCAATCCATCTGATGCGCCGCACCTTTCTGCGCGGCGCGGATATCCAGATGGGGTTCTACGCGACGCTACTGATGCTCTTTCATCTGCTGCTGACCCGGGCATTTGATCGCTACCAACTGGGCTGGGTCACCGTCCCGTCGGTGGTGGTGGTTGCTCTTTGGGTCTTAGGAATGCTGCTTACGGGAGCCGCCTACTGGCTGGATCGTGTCCGAATCCCGGTCGTCCTTGCGATCGTCGCTGCCTTAGCCATCCTTCAGAGTATTCCAGGGCTGCGTCGGCACGCCACTCTCGCCAGTGTTCCGCACCAGGCACAGAACAATTTCCAGCAACAGGTTGCTGGGGTGCGCGAGGCAGACTATCAGGCGCTTCGGGAGGACTTGGAGCGAGTGGAACAGGTGCAGCTTGCCGCCCAAGGTCTCCAGGATATCGCGTGGGAAGCGGTGGTGCGGCGAATGGAGCGGGTGCCCAAGCACCCGAAGCATGGCAAGACCTTGGTGGTGGTGACCTGCCCTGGGGGTGGAATTCATGCCGCTGCGTGGGCTTCGATGGTGCTCCAGTCGCTTTCCAATCGCTACGACTCGTTCGGTGACTCCGTCGCCGTCATCAGCAGTGTTTCTGGAGGTGGTGTCGCGTCGCTCTACTTCACCGCAGCGCTTCAGGAACTCCAGGCCGCTAAGGCCAGCGGCCATCCCCGGCGGATGGAGATCTTCGAACCGGCGACTCGATCCTCCCTGGAGTCGATCGCCATGGGCATGATGACCGACGAACTCTATGGGCTACTCTTTCCGATGATGCGATGGAGCGACCGGGGGGAGCGATTGGAACAGTCTTGGGTCAGGCGACTGCCGCTGCCCTGGGGAAACGCCACTCTGGATCACTGGGGGGACCTGGCCCATGCCGGCTCCGCCCCGATCGTCGTCTTCAACGCCACCGACGCCGTCACCGGTAGACGGGTCCTCTTCGATTCGATCCCGACTCCGTTTCGATGGTCCAATATCGGACTGACCAGTCGTCCACTGAACTATCGGGAGCTGATCGACGAACAAAGCGTCCCCAAGACCGACATCAAACTGGTTTCGGCGGCCAGGGCCTCTGCTTCCTTCCCGTTCATTTCTCCCTTTGTGCGGCTGGAGTCGACCAACCAGCAGGGCAGGGGACTGGCGATCGGCGATGGCGCGTATGTCGACAACGAAGGAATCGTCTCGGCCATCGACTGGATTGAATTCCTCTTTCGAAGATGGCACGATCTCCCCAAGGGCAGCCGCCCTTTCGATCGAATGATGCTGCTTCACTTGAATCCTTCTCGCAGCGGCGATGCACTTGATCCGCCTCAAGCCTCCCCAATCTTCGACAGCCTCCGCTGGCTGACCGGTCCCATGGAAGCGATGCTTCGCGTCCGCTCCACATCGCAGCTGGAGCGGGGTCACTTGGAGAAGGATTTGACCGATCTTTGGGGAGAATCATTCCTCGGGCGATCTCTCAAGGAATCTCCCCAATGGATGCAGATGCCTTCCATGGAAGCGGTCACCACGCGTCGCATCGCGCCTCCTGCAGAGCGTCTTCCGGCAACCAATCCGCTGCGCGACAAAGCGACGCGAGATCGGTTTCGACAAACGCATCCCGAAGCGACAATGCCAAGAAACCGAAGAGTCCCCATGCCGCCGCAGCAGAAAGCTGCTGCCTTGCAAAACGCGGTCCCATCGGTTCAGGAGCGAATCGAACGCGACCCAATCCTGGTGCTGGAGATCCCGTTTGAGCTAAGCGACCCGTCGGCGATTATCCCGCTGAACTGGAAACTGTCCCGAAGTCAAAAGCGATGGTACGGCAAGGTCTGGGAAGAGACGCGGCATACCAACCAGGAACTAACCGAGCTGCTCGACCAGCTGTTTGGCCCTTGAACGATTGCATCATCCGGCTGTCCATCGAACTTGTCGCCTCTTGACTTCATCGCCAAAACGTGTCGATCAGGTACCAAGAGCCAATCGCCGCCACGGCAGCAAAGGGAGCGGTGGTTAGCCATGCAACCAGAATTTCCAGCCCTTTCCTCCAGTCGGCTTGCCCCGTTGCAGTCCCCATTCCCAAAAGTGCGCCGACACTAACATGCGTCGTGCTGACGGGATAACTGTGACAGCTCGCTGTAGTCACCAACAGCGATGTCACTAGATTGGCGGCCAGTCCCTGCGAGGAATCCATTCGGCTCACCTTCTTCCCAAGTGTTTCCGCAACAGGACGTGCATCCAGAACTGCCCCCAATCCGATGCCAATCGCAACTGACATCAGCGCCCAGGAGGGCTGCATCGATGGAATCAGCATCAGGAGCGCGGCCATTTTGGGAGTATCATTCATGCCCCGGGCAAAACTTGCAGCCCCTGAGGAAAGAAAATGGAGCGGACTCAGGGAGGTTCCTGCCGCTTCCCAACTGGCGAGCCGCTTTCCCCATAGCATGATGACGGCCGATCCCAGCAGCGCAGCTAGGATGGGGCTGAATAGCAAGGGAAAAACAAACAACTTCCAAAGCGCGGCAGGAGCCATCGACTTGGTGGCCATCCATCCGGCACCTGCCAGCGAACCGACCAGTGCGTGGGTTGTGGAGACAGGGAAACCCAATCTCGTCGCGAGGAAACTGGTGGCTGCCGTCCCCACCGCCACAGCCAACGCAAACTCAGGACGCGCCGCGGTCGCATCATCCACCACCCCACGACCGCTGAAGGTGTTCAGCAATCCAGAGGCTTGCCAAATCGCCATCATGGAACCAGCAAATGTCGTCGCAGTTCCCCATAGCAGTGCTGTCCGTAGCGATGTGGTACCGCTCCCATAGAGCGACGCGACCCCTTTGAAGTTTGCATTGGCGCCGTTCGTGAACGCCACACAAAGGACGGCCAGCATCAAAGCCCACAGCATCTGCCAATTCCCCTAGGGCGCAACCACCGATTCGGTAAGCTCGGTCGGATACTGCTTCATCGATGCATACTCTTTCCACGATCCCTCATAGAGTCGAACGTTGGGATAGCCTGCTGCATGAGCCAGAAAGAATCGCAAGAGGCTTCCTTCACGCGAAGTTCCGCAGTACACGATCACCTCCTTGTCTGGCGTGATCCCGGCGCTCTGCAGCAATTCCAAAGAGGACGCGATCGATCGAAACTGATGCGTGTTTTGGTCTTCCATCAACCTCGCCCAATGGAAGCTGATAGCCCCGGGAATGTGTCCTTTGCGCAACCAAATGTCGTCCTGACCGAGGTATTCGTTCTTCGGCCTCGCATCCACTATCACCACCCCCGAACGCCCTCGCTTCTCGAGCAACTCCTTCAGTTCGATTCCGATCTCGGCCTTTGCTCTCTCTGGCAGCTCCCCCTCAGGATTCCCGAAGTATTCCTGCGTCGTTGGAAAACCTAGCTGCTGCCACTTGGCCAGCCCTCCGTCGAGAATACGAATTTCTTCGACCCCATATTTCTCCAAAACGTAAGCAACCATGCTGGTGCTCAGTATTTCGTCATTGGGAAGCGAAGCCCCTGTCGCATAGAGCAGATGGACTTTCTTGCGATCGATACCAGCGCGGCGAAGCAATCGACGCATCAGATCATCGGGAAGGTACTGCACCGGAACTCCCTGGTCGGTGCCACGCAGCGTATCGAAGTTGAGGTGATGAGCTGCTGGAAGGTGGGATCGAAAATAGTCCTTGTACCCACCACGCGTATCGATCACCACTGGACGTTGCGACACATCCGGCGACTCCATCATCGCCCTTGCTCGCTCGGGCGATATCACCGAAATCTCCCCTTTGGCGGTCGCTGCGTCTCTGACCAGGAACGCCACCAGAACAACTCTCCACACGATCCGCTGCATAGAATCTTGCCCTGTTCGATCACATTCTTCGAGAAGCCATGCGCACTTGCGCCGGAGCGATAGTGGCCATAATATTCTAACGCCGATTAGAATGTATGGATACAAGTGCACCGTTGCAACATGGGCACGCAGAATCAGACTACTCCAGCGACCCCAGCGGGCAGAGGCGTTCTCAGGCACGAGAGGACAGGGGAAACTCCCGCCGTGGCGTCCCCATGCAGTAAAGAGTTCCATCCGAAAATTCTGTGGAGTCGTATCCATCCGGCCGACCGGACTAGGCGGGCTGGAGTCGTAGGGGCAAGGACCACGGATACAAGGCGTGCGATGGATCTCACCCTCCCCTTGCAAGGGTGACTGGGCGCTGTGGCCACCGGCATTGCTTGTCTCGCGGCAGTGAAGCAATCACTACCCGCAATCATCCATGTTGGACCGAAAAAGAGGAGCGGTGATTCTTTTGATCCAGTCGATCCTCGGAACTTGGAGGGCTGGCCCCATGCGATCCTATCGCGACCGATTGGAAACCAACAATGCAGAAGGTGCTGAGGGAGCCGTCGCCATGGGCTGTGCACCGTTGGCAGGGGGAGGGTCACGGCGAGGCTGCATCAGTTGAGGATTCCACTGAGGCGCCGTTCGATTGCTGGAAGCAGGAATCGGGTCGATCGATCGCCATGGGTTGCTTCGGGATCGTGTTGGCTGCCCATTGGCAGACGTCGCCGTCGGCGCATTGCCTCCAGTCGCATCTTGTGACTGCCCACCGCTGGCCCCCTCCGACGACTTCTCTTTGGCTGGCTCCTCCGTGGCTCCACCAGTCCCCTCTCGAGACCGATCGGACGGCTCTGCCCCTGCAGCCCCCGCCCCTTCGGCAGGTTCCAGCGGACGAAGTCGGAACATCCCTTCGGAACTGTCTTGCGCATCCGAAGGCAGAGTTGGGATCACCACCGACTCCTTGTCTTCAACCGACTTTGGACCGTCCGGTTGACTTGGAAACAATGGATCGGCAACAGAAGACTGAGGGGATGCGATCGATGGAATCACCAGCGGTCCCGTTTGCGAAGGGAGCAATGGGCTGGGATTGCTTGGAGCCGGCTGGTCGTCTCGGAACCTCGGAGGCTCGGCGGCCGCCGGTTGCCCCACCGTCGGAATCGGATTCCAAGTGCTATCGATCACCGTGCCATTGGCTGGGGTCCATGCACCTGCGGGCGCGACGATGGTGTTGCTGGAAAGGGGCGCCGACAAGCCGCTCGATCCGATCGTGCCGGGGACATAAGGCAACGCATTTCCTGCAGCCGAAACCACCGGCGAGGGCATCATCGGTACCGCATACACGGGGCTCTGAAAGCCAGGGGCACTGGCCACCGCGCCGTTGGGCAATTGAGTCATCATCGGCTGCGCGACAGGAGCGATGGTTGCCTGCGGCCAGGAACCCACGGCCGCAGGCGTGGGCGCGCCGTAGTAGATCGCGCCGTTGGTAGCTGGAATACTTGAGGGACTGACAGGCATCGCCGCCGTGGTGCTGCTTCCTCCCCAACCGGTTGGAGCTGCTGATGCGGGGGGAAGGGGAGCGGGGAACGAGAACATCGACCCGGCGGAAGGCGCCTGTGCCAAGGACGCGTTGGCGTCCTGGTAGGCAGAGTAGGTACCGTAGTTGGCCTGCTGGCCGATGGCAGCCGTCGCGCCATTGGCCGGAACGGTCTGATAATTCTGGGTCGGGACGGGAGTCGCCGCTCCGTAGGTGGGAGCCGTCAGCGAGGGCCAGCGATCAGTGGAGGGATAGGTCGCGGGAGCCGCCCCTGGCTTCATGGTGACCACCGGCACTCGCTGATTCTGAAGTTCGTACGAGCTGCAAGGAATCAACTGGGTGATCGGCTGCCCAGTGGCCGGGTTGACGGTGGTGACCGGCCGATAGTAGGTCACCTCCGCGCGATTCCATTGGGATGCGTACCCTGCAGTCGGCATCAGTGACATCTGCGTTTGAGGCAATCCTGTCCATGGGATGCTGGTGGTAGCGGAAACCGGTGGCGGCCCAGCCATTGCAGTCGCGTTCGCCGGTGCCGTCGGAGCAACGGCACTACCTGGGTAGAAAGGGGCGCTGGGCTGAGGCGCGTAGGCTGGACCGGCGACAGGGAAGGGCTGCCCGATCGGATAGGCGGGTGCCGCGGTCTTCCCACATCCCCAAGGCCCGCACCACTGAGCCGACGCCCCACTAGGCACTAGGGCAGTCAACGAAATCGATGCCGCAAGCGAACGCCAACCACAGCGCAAGGATCGTCGATTTGTCTGCTTCATCTTCGGGCGCCTTCTTGCCTTCGCTCGGTGCGGAATCAGTGCGGATGGAAAGCTTGATCGAGGAGACACATTGACCTCCCCAAAAATCAGCTCCGGTCCATCCTTGATTGGAACTCGCCAGCCACCCCTCCATCATGACTCGCTTGAAAGAAAAAAGGCAATTGCCCGAAAAACGATTTTTCTGGAAGCGATTCTGACGATTGCAGCGATCGTAACGGCTGGAGCAGCCTGCAGGTGCAGATGCTATCATGGACGATTCGAGGATCGCTTCCGAAGTTTCCTAATCGGTCTTTCTCAATTCGTTTCCCCGGGAGAAAGGTGGTCGCCGTTGCTTCAAACCACTCCCCCGGCAGACGATGGGCCGGTTGCATCATGGGGCAGTCGATCGCTTCGAATCGGCTGTCCGGTCTGGAATTGTCCAGGCTGGTCGGACGTGGTTTACCCCGCGCGCACCGCTGCGGCGCAACGTCTGGCTTGGTACGGTCAGATGTTCCCAACCGTCGAAGGGAATAGCACCTTTTACGCACTGCCTCCCTTATCCACACTGGAACACTGGTGCGATGCAACTCCCTCGGGCTTCCGATTCTGCTTTAAGTTCCCTCAAGCAATCAGCCACACTTATCAGCTAGCAGTCGACCAACAGGCGATGCGGCCCTGGTTGCGATGGATTGAGCAGACCGCTCGCAAGGACCGCCTAGGACCTGCCCTGCTGCAATTAGGGCCAGCTTTCTCCAGCCGTTCGTGGACCACGCTAGAAACCTTTTTGAAACAGTTGCCCAAAGAGTACCCATGGGCCGTCGAATTGAGGCATCCCGATTGGTTTGATGAGGAGAACTGGGAACCCCGAGTCGATCAGTTGCTAGAGGAGTTGGGGATCGATCGAGTGCACCTAGATGCTACATGGCTTTATTCGCGGCCTCCCGAAACGGAGTGTGAGCGAGTCGCCAGCGCCAAGAAACCCAAGGTGGCGGTGCGACATCGAACGCCAGGACAAAACCCCATGCTGCGACTGATCGGTCGGGACCATGCGGAAGGATTGGAGGATGCCTGGGGACCATGGGTCCAGACGATCTGTACCTGGATGCTGGAGGGAAAGAAGCCCTGGGTCTTCACTCATGCGCCGGATGATCGGCAGGCGCCGCACTTGGCCCGAAGACTTTTCTTCCTGATCGAATCCCACCTGCGCACCCGCACCGACCAGCAAACGATCATTCACTTGATGGACCGTCTGGGACACCTCCCCGTCGTTTCCCAACCAACCACCCATCGCATTCGACAGCCGTCGCTTTTTGATCGATGGGAGATCTCACCATCGAGCCCAGGGGAGCAGGGGGAAAAAGGATGACCCAATCTCCAGAAGGATTCCCCACGTCCGATGATCCCTTTGCTCCGAAGGATTCTTTGGGACCTGAGTCGACCAGCAGTTCGCTGGCCAGGATCTGGAGCCTACCTCGCATCGCTCGTATTTCGCTGGGCAGCTTGATCCTGTTGGCCATGGTGCTTCCGTGGGTGGTGCACGAAGCGATTCAGGCGAAAGTCGGAACTGCCTCTTTTCATGAATGGCTCCCTGAAAATCGGCCGGAACGCTTTCGCTACGATCGCTTTGTCGAACAGTTCGGGACCGATCAGTATGTTTTGATCTCCTGGGAAGGATGCGTCCCGGAAGATCCGAGGCTGGAGCAGTTTCGCAACCGGCTCCAGGCGTCGCTGGACCAGAAAGAAGACTGGATCGAGTCGGTGCATTCGGGTGGCGACGCGATGGCGAGACTTCAGGAAGCGCCATTGAATCTCAGTCGCGAACAAGCTGCGAGTCGACTGCAGGGATTCCTGATCGGCCCCAAAGGGACCACAGCGCTGATCGTCCGCCTGACCGATCGAGGGGTTACCGAGCACACTGGGTCGATGGAGCGATTGCGCGAGGCTGCGGACGAGGTTGCCGGTCTGGGGCGAGGACGGCTGAAGATGGCCGGCACCGTTTACGAGGCGTATGCGGTCGACGAAGCTGCCGCCGACAATCTGCGCCGGCTGGTTCTCCCCTCTTCTTTGACGGCTCTGGCCGTCGCTATCTTTTTTCTTCGGTCGTGGAAGTACTCCTTCGTTGCCCTGGGGCTGGCGGGATTGGGGCAGCTCTTTCTGGTGATGCTGGTGTCAGTCACCGGAAGCCGCTTTAGCGCCGTCCTGATCGTTCTGCCGACGCTGGTGTTCATGCTGACACTTTCGGGTGCAATCCATCTGCTGAACTACCATCGGCAGATTCCCGCGTCCCATGGAATCTGGAGAGGTCCGCTGGCCCTTCGCCATGGTTTCCTGCCGACCCTCTACTCGGCGCTGACGACCGTCTTAGGAATGGGTTCGCTGGCAACCAGCCAACTGGCTCCCGTCCGTCTGTTCGGCGCCTACTCGGCGCTTGGACTTTCCATCGCCACCATCCTGCTGCTGGCGATTTTTCCAGCGGTCTGTCGCTGGTTTCTGGATCGCTCTCACGCCAACACCCAAGTCCCCGTCGAGCTTTCGGCCGATCACTCGTCCAGCAGTCCACCTGCAGGCCAGACCCATCCGACCCTCTTCCGATGGCTGGCCTTGCTCAATCAAAAGGCTGGCTCCATCGTCGTCGGCAGCCTACTCCTTTTACTTGCCTCCTCCGCCTCATTGCTGTGGCTGAAACCAGCCACCAAGTTCGAACGGATGTTTCCAGATGACAGCCCCGTTGTCTCCGAGATGGACTGGGTGGAAAAGGAACTTGGCCCTATCGCGTCGATCGAGCTGCTGCTGAGGTTTCCTGGCGAGCCGACCGATCAGTCCAATCGCCCTTTGTTCGTACAGCAACTGACCGATCACTTTCGCCGATCGAAAGAGATCGGTGCCGTCTTCTCCCCGTCAAGTGTTCTCCCACGTCTTTCGACGCGAGGCGGACTAGGCGCCACTGCCTCGCGCGCCGCACTGGAAGAAGTGCTGACGGCGCGGCGAAGTGAGTTAGCGGATTCGGGGGTGATGGCCTTCAACTCCCAAGAAGAAGTCTGGCGACTGACGTTGAAGGTCTCCGCACTCGACTCTCGTGATTACGGTCAGCAACTTGCCTCCACACAAGCCGAACTCCAATCCTTTCTTGAGAAAAATCAGCCGCAGGAACCGATGCAGGTCGACTGGACCGGGATGACCCCCGTGATGCACGATACCCAGGTAACGCTGATCCGCGATCTAGCGGTCAGTTTTTCCACAGCCTTCCTCCTGATCACCCCCGTCATGATGTTGATGGTGCGATCCTTCCGGTTGGGCTTAGCCATCATGGTCCCTAACGTCCTTCCGGTGACCATGGTCTTCGGGCTCGTCGCGTGGCTTGGCTGGGGCCTCGATATCGCCAGCATTCTGACAGCCAGCGTGGCACTGGGAATTGCAGTCGACGACACGCTGCATTTTGTTTCCTGGTACGATCGGCAAAAGCGTCTGGGCAGTAAATCGCTTTCAGCGATCCGATCCTGTTACCAGCATTGTGGTCAGTCGATGCTGGCCACCACCGCGATCGCCTGCAGCGCAATGACTCCCTTTCTCTTCTCCGAGTTTCTTCCCACTCGGACCTTCGCGATCCTGATGATCGCTTTGCTGGCATTCGCGCTTGCCGCCGATTTGGTGGTTTTGCCGGCGATGTTACTGCTTTTTGATCGATTCCAGCGGCGCATCCCGAAAAATCGCTGAATTCGGCATTTCTGGCCGACCGATACCGAAGGAACAGCAAGTGGGTGTGAGAGCACCTCGAAGCTGGCGATTTCTTTTTTCATCGGTTTGGGTTTGCGAGCGACTGACAGGTGCGGCCTATGCAATGCAAAAACCTCCATCCGCTTGTCTCCACGCAGCCCCAGCTACGCCGCTGGCAACCTTGGTTGCTGGCAGGCTGCTTCCTTTCCACCTCGGTCGCGGGACTTCAAGGTGCCGATCCGCTGGCCTCCAGCGCGGCGCGATCCCATCCGATCACAGACGCCATCGGCATCCAGTTTCTCACCTCGCAGCCGATGTCGCTGCTGGGCCAACCGAAGCAGAAGAGCGACCAGGCCGGATCCGGCATCAACTTCCGGATTCATGACGAAGCGGTGGTCGATCGCAATGCGCAATCAATGCGCCCCGCAGCAGCGCCGGTCCCTCTGGCCCCGCCTCGCTCCCTGAACATTGCCCCTCCAAGCATCCCCGCAGCGGCCCCATCGTCGCTGCCAACACCCCCTACGCCAATCGCTCTTTCGGAAACCAACGGGGCAGAGGATCGAAGTGCCGACAGTCTGCAGCAGAGGCAACCGGAGCGTTATCGCCCCAAGGCGATGGTGGTGTCGGTTGAATCGAAGGGTCCATCGTCAGGGAAGACAGAATCGTCGGATGGGAAGGATAACACCCGAGCTGTCCGCACCCCAGAGGTCGCAGCAGTTCCAACGCCAAGCACCAGGGCACCTTTGATGGTCGCCGATGCCGAACAGTTGCAACAATCGCTTGACCGAGTTGCGACCGATACGGCTCCGATCGTGGCGACTCCCTTGGCAACCGAGGATCCATTGATGAAGGCGCTTCGGCAAGTTGCCGGAAGCTACACAGAGCCACCCGCCACCCCGCGATCGACGTCCTCCGCGATCCAGACTCCCTCTTTCCCTGCACGGGGAAGTAAAGAAAGTCTGCCGCCGGCAGAGACTGGGAGAAGCGTTCCTGAACTGGCGAAGCTGGAGCCAGTTGCGGCACCAGCGGGCTTGCTGATCGATTCAGGTAAGAAGGCAGAGGCTGGGGCAACCAGCAGTGGCATTGAACTGTCGGAGGCGGCGGCCGAGCCAGAAATTGAGTGGAACAAATATCCAGCCGCTCTCCAGACCTTGCGACTAGCTCCACGTGAAGTTCGAAATCTGCGACTGAACCGCCCGGTTGCACGGGTGGAAATGGTCCGAAAAAACAAAGTTCAGGCTGTCCTCCGCTCGCCGATGGATTTGACCCTTCTGGGTGTCCAGGAAGGCACGACGCTGATTGTTTTCCATCCGGTCGACCCCCAGGCGGCCCCCTGGTCGCTGGCCTTTCAGGTGGGCCGCCCCGGATTTGCTTCTGGCAGTTCAACAACGGATTTGGAGTTGGTTCAGCAATCGATCCAAGCCTGCTATCCAAATTCTGAAGTGAAGCTTCGGCAGGGGGAACAGGGCGAACTGGTGGTCGAAGGGACCGTGCCCAGTGAATCGGTCGCTCGCGACATCCTGTCGATGGTCCGCCAGCTTTGCCTAGTCCCCATCCAAGACGAAATCGTTTCCCAATCGAAGTGACTTTCATTCCACCCTCGGTCAAGATGCTCCTTGAATCAGGAAGATCAAGCATGGTTCAGCGATCCAATCAACTGTCCGTCCGTCGCTTGGAAAATCGCAAGCGAACAGGCCGCTGGCTGTTCCGACTGGGGATGGGGATGCTCGCAGCATGGAATGCTGGCGACTTGCTGGCACAGCAACCGGGAGCAGCGATCGGACTGTCGGACGCAGCTGCGGTCGCCGGTCAGACGGTCGCCGGAAACCCCGTGTGGCAGGGCGTGCCCGAGGCTGGTGCGGCTTTAGGTCCCATGACGACCACGCCCACGATCATGGGCGATTCGCTGGGAATGGGCTCCACCCTGGAAAGCTACGATGCTTCGGGGTTGCAGCAGCCGATGCACTTCCAGCCGGCTCAACCTCAGATCAATGGTCACGCGATGACCGGAGGAGACTGCTTCCAGGGTTGCCCTCGCAGTTTCTACACCAGCTTCGACGCGCTGTGGATGAATCAGGATTCCGATGACTTCACCCTCTCGTACGCTCAGCAGATGCAGGGTTCCGACTATCAGTTCGGTGGTCGCTACACGATCGGTCAGCAGTTTGACTGTCTGGATGGGGTTGAAGCGGTTTATGTCGGCCCCTTCAATTGGCAGGAAAGCGCCGTCACCACAGGGACGAATCTTGATAGTCGTTTGATCCCAGTGGATGGTTTTGATGCCAGCAACATCAGCGCCTTCAATGGCGCGATCTCCCACCGGCAGAGACTGGACCGGCGTTTCCAGAGCCTTGAATTCAATCGTCGCTGGTGGGCCTGGGATATCCTCGGATTGCTGGTGGGCTTCAAGGGGATCCAGTACAAGGAAGACTACCAGTTCGACTCCACCAAAGCAGGCGGTGCCACAGGAAGCTATCGAATCCAGACAGACAACCTGCTGATTGGTTTGCATGCAGGGCTGGATGCCAATCAACCTGTCAGCCAGCGGATCTCGATGGCGACTCGATGGCGCATTGGAGCCTACGCCAACTTCGATGAAGTGGACGCAAGGATGAACAATGCAGGATTGGTCCGATTCAACCAGGATGATTCGGTGGATATTGCCGGCATGGGTGAAATGGGGACCGCGATTCGCTACCGCATCCTTCCCCGCTTGGTCGCGTCGGTAGGTTATGAAATCTGGGGTCTGCTTGGAGTTGCGACGGTGGATGAGCAAGGGCCGGCTCGCGTTGGACCTTCCACCGGAAGCGATGTCGAAGCGGACGATTTCGTCCTGATTCACGGTGCGACTGTCGGGCTGGAGTGGAGCTTCTAAGGGGCAGGTGTTGGGCCCGCGACAAGAGATTCTAGCCGCCACTTGCTTCAGTCCATGAGCAGTTGACGCCACTGCTGATCGATCGATCCGTCTGCGTCCCGACGTCTCAGTTCGTGGGCGCATTGGTCGATCTGCTGCTGGTGACCAGCAGGATCCTCCATCCACTTCCGCAATCGCTCTCCAAGCGATTGCTCCGAAAAAAAACAAGACTCCGCCGCCGGCGTATCCAGCGCCACGTTGAACTGTTGGTCGGCCATCCACGGAACAGCCGACGCCATCGCCTCGCGCCATAGCGCCGGCCATCGACCAGGACCACCGGCGAACAGCACCAGATCGGCAGCCGTCAGCAGGTCCTCTGGATGGTCCAGCACCCCAGGCAGCAGGATTTCATGCTGCCATCCTTCATCTTTGATCCACCGGTGGAATGCGGCCGCTCTGGGACCGTTTCCCAACCACCACATCCGCAGCGGATACCTGCGATCCACCAGTTCACCGACCGCGCGAGTGACCCGCTTTTCCTCGGTGATATCGAGAAAGTCGGACCAAGCCACAAGCAACCGATGCGCCGGAGGAACCATCAACTCCTGATTGATTCTCCCCAGCGCATGCCGGATCGATCGGATGACCTGCGGATGGCGTTCGATCTGCAAACGGCTAATATCCGGCAGTCTTCGGATGCGATTGTCGCGGATCCCATGAGCGATCAGGTGGCGATGGGAGCGTGCATCGGGGACAACGATCGCCGAAGCGTACCCCAGCGCTTCGATCATCCTTCGGTTACGGGGATCCTCTTGAGGAGTTTCGGACCTACCTTCTTCCAGTTGAAATCGAGCGATCCAACGCCCCCTCCAACGCGGCAGAAATGCCGCCGCCTCTGGGAGGCTAAGATACGGGTCATCGATCAACACACCTGCAACGCGCGACGACTGGCTGGTGATCCACTCGAATGCGCCTTGCAACCATCGCTCCCACGCCCCCGCCTTCCCGCTGGCCAACCCAAGTCGTTCTAGCCGCAGCTCGCGGATCAGACATCGAGTTGGCCAACTGGCGTGCCATGAAGGGGAAAGGAAGATAAACTCCAGCCCATCCCCGCGCAGATCGCCGGCCCAACGCAACAAGCGTCCAGTGCGATCCATGCACATCGGCCAATGATGGCGGCTGAGCACCACCCAGGAGCGATCGATCAAGCCCTCTGGTGGGCTGCCTGGTCGCATGCTTCGAAAACCCCGATGTAAGGAAGATTCCGGTACTGCTCGTCATAGTCCAAACCATACCCGACGACAAACTCATCAGGGATGGTGAAGACCACATGGTCCGGCTGAAAGACGGTTCGACTGACCCCTTCCTTTCGCAGCAGCACGGCGGTCTTCAGCTGGGCTGGCTCTCCCATCAAGCAATGCCGATAAAGCGACTCTAAGGTCTGACCGGTATCAAAAATGTCATCGATCAAAAGAACGTTTCGCCCCTGCAGCTTCGGCATCATGGTATCGACCACGGTGAGCGTGCCGGCCTGTGTGCCTCCCCGGTAACTGCTGGCCTGAATCAAGCCTATGCAAAGAGGCATGCGCAAATGGCGCACGAGATCGGCGAGCATCAGAAGGCTGCCGGTCATCACCCCCACCACCGTCAATGGCTGGTCACCAAACTCAGAATGAGTCCAGTTGGCTAGGTCGCGAATCCCCTCTTGGATTCTATCTTGATCGATCAGGATGCGCATGCACCGCCCTTCCAGAACAGACACGTTCGCCGCAACTCAATTTGCCACCAGCGCACCTTCTTCAGGGATTCGATCCCATGCCCCCAGCGTCCATCGTAGCCCTTCCAGATCGACCGGTGGCCGAACCAGCAGATGCCACTGGCTTTGAGCAGCCATTTGCCACTGCTGCCAATGAGGCCAATGGATCGAGCGCAGACGGACAGCGGAGGGATAACGATTCGCGGCATCGTGCGCTAGCCTCGCCCCCAATTGGGAACCAGCGTTTTCCCCCGCGTCATCCCAAAATACCAGTTTCGCAGGGCACTCGGGCAATGGGTGGTCGATTCGCACCAGGATCGCCTGGAACCCGAGGTAGCCGAGCAGATCGTCTGCCAGCCTCGCATCCTGATGGGTGCGGTAGAAACCAACCGCCAATTTGGACTCCGCCGCCGTGGCACCCTCCCTTATCTCTTTCCCCTCCCCTGGAAATCGTCGATGGGGATCGAACTGCCCCACTTTGTCGTCACCCAATGACTGGCTTCCCAGCGCCGGAAACAGTCGATCCCAAAACTGACTCCAGTACACCGAGGGCAGAGGCGATTCTGGGGGATCGGTTCGCTGATGCCCTTCCCAAACTCGCCCTAGGACACGCGTGCAGGCGACACCCCGCTTCTCGCATTGTTGGGCGATTCGAAGATGATCTCTGGATTCCAGTCGTCGCTGCGAACCGATCAGTAGATGGTCACATGTCAAACCACTTCCAAACTCCTCCCACACCTCCCAGCTGTCGAGAACTAGAAGCTTACCCCAACGCTGCAGTTGCCGAACCACCCAACCCAGTTCATCCTGTCGATCGCCGATCCAAACCCAACGTCCTCCGATCGCAGGCAAATCGCTTCCCTGGTTTCTGGAGACACTTTCGTTGCGATACCGCCGCTTTGCCATGCCGCAGCCTCCTAGGCATCACCCCATGCGATCAGGTCAGGTGTTTGATTCACCGAGCTGCCACAATCCATGGAGCGAATGACGGGTCTTGTCGAGCATCTGCAGGTAATCACCATGCTCAATCTGCTCGCCAATCAGCTCCACCTCGTAGTACCCCTGGTAACCATATCGCTCCAAGCAGTCCACCAGTTCGCGAATCGGCAACCCTCCAGACCCCAGAAGGCATCGATTCTGTTCGCCACGCGGCGCATCATGCGCATCGGCCAACTGCACCAACTTGATCCAGGGTATCCAATGCGGAAGCCACTGCTGAGTCGCTTCGTCGTGCCCCAGATGGTAGCAATCAAAGACAATCCCGATCGGACCTGGAGTCAGGGGAGCGATCAGATCGAGCGTCTGAGGGATATCTGTCAAGAAGGTGCACTCGTGAGCACACCCCCAATGCATCGGCTCAACCGCCAACTGCACTTGATGCTCCAACGCCGCCCCCACCAGTTCCTTCAAGGCGCTTCGCACCATCCTGGCGGCATGCTTTCGCGTGTGGCCGTCTCGACTGCCCACCATCAGCACCAGCGTTTGGCAGTTCAACTCCCGAGTCAGCCGAATCGCCTCCACCGCATCTTCGATCGCTTCGGATATGCTTCGTCCGTCGCTGCCGGTAAAGCCGCCTGCCCAACTCACAGACGATACCCGCAGGCCGAATTCGTCGAGCAGTTCCTTACCTTTCAGCTCGCCGTAATCCGCCAGCTTCGGTCGCCAAATCCCCACCGCTCCGAAACCAGCCTTGCGGTAGCGGAAAATATCCTCTTCAAATGTCCAACGGTAGGTCGACAGTTCGCTGATGGACCATCGTTCGCAAGGTGCCATTCCGGGAGCGCCAGGAAGATTCTCATTCCTCACCTGCGACTCCTTCCACAGCATCATTCCTTGCCACCGACCACCCAATCCAGAAAGGGAAGTATGCCCTTCATCGGACGCGCTGTAAATCGGGGAACATCGACTTCGTCTCGACAGTCTCTTCCCACCCGCGCCCTAGGACGCCTCCCCCAAAGGATCTCCAGCATCGATCCAGACCATTTCGCTTCTACCCCAAAACAGACTCTGCTCCGGAAGGCTCTTTGTTTCAGCGACTCGTATTGCAAGACGCCAAGGCGTTGCCTCGATCACCACGCGAGTTGCCAAGCCGCAGCACGAGGCAAATCCGCTATCCGGCGCGTGAGGCGTAAGGCAAAACGATCGCCGGGACTCGCTCCGCATCAGCTCGTGTAAAAGTCCGGGCCGAAAGAATCGACCTGCGCGACGTCGATCGTAGACGTCTTAAAAACCGAAGGCCACCACAAGCGAGTGATGGCCTTATTGGCAAAGAGTGGACCAGGAAGCGATCGACAGAACAGGAATCGATCTCAATGGGGTTAGCAACAAGAGATCGGTGAGCCGCGTGAAAGCCGCGACCGCTCCACTTTGATCCCACCGACCACACGTCAGACCATCAGCATCCCGCTACCGGACCAGATTACTTCTTGCGGTGTCGGATCCGCGAACGCATACGACGCTTCTTGCGACCCACTTTACGTCGTCCACGTCCAGTTTTCTTGACACCCACGAGCAAACCTCCGGAAAGTAGCTCCTCAACAGCGATCACAGCCGTCAGGAATAGGGAAAGATCGAACCGTCTTTAGGAACCCAAGAGTATAACCTTCCCGGCTTGTTCCGATCAAGAGCCATCGAAACTCTTGGCTGGGCAGGGTCCGCCGGGCATCTTCGGGCCACCAACGGCTGGAGAAAATCAGCGAGGAGTGGCTGGCGTTCCATTTTGTTCTTCGCGTTTGGCGGGAGCCCGGCCACGCCGGATCAGATCGCTTCGCAGCGACTCCCGAACCGCTTCTGGGCTTCGAAGATCCAGAAGGTTTCGATCTTCGTCCTTTTGCCGCAAATAGGCAGTCCAAAGATCTGCCTCGTCAAAACTCCGCCCTCGGTTGCCCAAGGCGGCGATCGCCCAGGTGGCGATGATCATCGAGCGATCACGGGGGTGGACCCCTCGTAGAATCTGCTGCGCCATGGAAGTCAACTGTGGCTGCACCTCCTCGAACGATTCCTCGACCAGATTGATCCGACTGGGATCCCGCAGCAGCTCCCGGAAAAAGACCTCCTGTGCAAACGGCGGAATCCGATCCCCAGTTCCTGGAAGCCGCGAGAAATTCCTCGGAAGGTTGGCGATGATGAAGCTTCCCGCCCAGGGAAGCAACACATCGCGATCGGCATTCTCCAGATGCTCGGCATACCAAACCGCCAGCCGCCCGAAAAGCAACTCTTCGAACCTCTGCAGTCGCTTCCCTGGCTCCAGCGACTTGAGTGCTAATTTCTCTTCATCGCTGATCGAATCGATGAGGGTGCTAACCATCGCCATCCGTCTCCACAATTCCCCGCTGCTGTTGGAGGTATCCAGCTTCTTGGCAGCAGAAGTCACCTCCAACTGCTCGGCATCGGAAAGCTTTTCCAGCTCGCGCACCCGACGCCAGAGAATCGACTGATGGGTTAGCGACAACTGCTGCACCCAATCGCTCCGCGCTGGAAGCCGACTTGGGATCGCGGGGAGGATCCGTTCGGAAACACCATCGACATGCTCTGCGAACCACTCCAGTTCGGGCATGGTCAACAGTTTCTCCGCCTCCGGAAGATCCTGAATGAAACGAAGACTTGGGAGATGAGCCGCCGGAAGCAACCGCTCCAGTTCGCTTTGCATACGCTGCCAGCGAAATGCCAACCCGGCCAAGGAGCCGAGGATGGAAGAAGCGACCAGCCAAAGAGCCCACGAAGGCAACTTCAGCAGACGGCCTTCACGGGAGACCGGATAAGACTTCGCCGGAGTTTCCTTAACCACCCCCACCGCTGCCATCTCTAGCGTGCTCTTCGTAAAGGATGGCTTCTGTGGAGTCTCCGGGTATTGGTCGAGAAGATCCCAGGCCTGCTGGTAGGTCACCAACCGTTCCCTCAAGATCGGTTCACTGGCCAACCGCGCCTGGAACTCCCGCCGCTGCTCGTCGCTCAATTCCCCATCGAGATAGGCGCTTAGCAGTTCTTCGTCCAACTCGGGAATCGCCTCTCCTGTCATCGATCCTCCTCCTCTCGTTCCCTTCCCGGCAAGTCAGACGCTTCCTCAGACGAACGACTCCCTTCCTCCATGTAGGGTTGCAGCAAGATTCGGAGGTTGGCGCGGGCGCGACTAAGCAACGACTTGACCGCTTTGACGGTCATTCCCATGGAGTCAGCAATCTCCTGGTAGCTCATCCCTTCGAACTTGGAGAGCACCAGAGCGATGCGCTGTCTTTCCTGAAGTGCATGGACTGCATTTTGCACCATGCGAGCCCGTTCACTGCGTTCGATTTGCCGCGTAGGTATCGCACCGCTTGGTGCTGCCGCCAACTGATCCATCCCCAGATAATTCCCAGAACCGTCTTGAACCATCATCCCTGGAGCCTCATGTCGACGGGAACGGTCGCGAACGGCATTGCTTCCAACATTGTTGGCGATGTGAAAAAGCCACGTCGCAAACTTAGCGGTCGGCTGGTAACTCTTCCGCGATCGAAAGACCCGCAGAAATACATCTTGTGCCAAGTCCTCTGCCAAATCGCGGTCGTTGGTCCAAGACTGCATCAACCGAATCACGCTGCCCTGGTACTTGTTGACCAGCTCTTCATACGCCGACGCGTCATCATCCCGGACGCGAAGCATCAACTGCGCATCGGGGTCCAAGGACGATGGAGTCGGTGACGAATGATGCGATTCGTTCAATCACAGGCCCCCTCAACGCAACGCAGCATGGCGTCCACCATGCCGATTCCTGCCAACCAGTCGATCTCGCCCTGCCAGTCGCGTGGACAAATGACCGATACAATCCGAGACCCCAGCGTGGCAGACGACGATCCCCAGATCCGCCTTCCCTCCGCTACACCCAAAGCACGATGGAACAAAGACCAGCAGGCTTGCGTCATCGCCACCAAACACCCCAACTCCCTGCGATTCCCCACTCGCACCACTCCTATGGAACCCCAACAAGCCGCAAAGGTTTCCTGTTTTTATCCGAGAAGCTTTCCGGCCCCCCTACAAATCGATGAAACCAGTCTCCGACTCTGATATATTTCTCCATTGTACAGCCACAGTGGGGGGAGGCATCAGGTGCTCCCTCGCTACGCGAATTCCCAGAATGACACCACGGATCGGGGGACCGAATGGCATGAAATGAGACGATCTGATTTCTGAGCCTGAGCCCATCCTCTCACCAACTCTGAAGCCTCCTCCTGCCCACCGCCAAGAGTTCCGATTTATGGCAAGTGCTATTCTCACCGTGATTCGCGGCGAGCCGCTGCATCGATCTTTCCCGCTGAACGATCAGATTGAAATGAAGATTGGTCGAGGGGGAAGCTGCGATATCGTGATCGATGACCCCCTCGCATCGCGCGTCCACGCGATTGTCTCCAAGCAGCGAGGCAGCTGGATGATTCGGGACTGCGGTAGCCGAAATGGCACGCGCGTCAACGGCTCCAAAATTGACGCCGCCAATTTAGGAGATGGAGACCGCATCCGGATCGGCAACAGCGACCTGCGATTTTCTTTCATCAGCATTGCAGGCCCCTCCACCCCCGCCGGACCTCCGCTTTCTCAAACGCTGGTCCAAGACTACGCCATGGGGTCCGAACCGGAGTCGATGGTGCCGCTCTCGATTGGCAGTGGTGTTGCCGACACCAAACGCCAACAAGATCTGCTCGATCTGTTCCAACTTTCGATCCGCCTCTTGGGACTGACCGAGCCGTCGGCGGTCACCGACCTGGGGCTCGATGTCCTCATGGCCAGAACCCACGCCCATGTGGTTGGCCTGATGTGGGCAGACCCCGCCGGCACGTTGCTCCCTCAACGTGTGATCCCTCCGGGTGGCGAGGGAGAAATCATGCTCAGCCGCAAATTGACCGAATTGGTCTCCAGGGAAGGAAAAGCGATCTGGGTCAAAAACGAAAAGAATCGGGGAGACGGCGTCCTGAAGCGACATGCCGATGCCATTTGCGTCCCGCTGATCGACGATGCCCGCACGGTCGGCGCCATCCACGTCTACCGTGAAAACAACCAGTTCAGTGAAGCCGATTTCGACTTCATCGTCTCTGCATCTAGCCTGATCGGTTCGGCTCTCGCCCGAGGCCAGCAGCAGGTGGAACTTCAATCCAGCCGCGAGAGACTCATCGCGAAGAATGCCGTCTTCGATGAACTGCTCGGGGAAAGCCCCGCCATGCTCAACCTGAAGGACAAAATCCAACGCGTCGCCAACTCCAACGGCTGCGTCCTGGTCCGCGGCGAAAGCGGATCGGGAAAAGAACTGGTCGCTCGCGCGATCCATCGAGCGAGCCCTCGCAACCACCGACCTTTGCTTTGCGTCAACTGCGCTGCGATCCCAGTCGACCTGATGGAAAGCCAGCTTTTTGGACACAAGCGAGGCGCATTCACCGGGGCGGACAAAGACCACGCAGGATGGTTCCAACAGGCAGATACAGGCACTCTCTTCCTGGATGAAATCGGGGAGATGACGCTGGAGGGACAAGCGAAGCTGCTGCGCATTCTGGAAGGCCACCCATTCCACCCCGTCGGCTCAACCTCCGAAGTCAAGGTCGATGTCCGAGTGATCGCCGCAACCAATCGGGATCTGAAGGAACTGGTCCGAGAAAAGAGATTCCGCGAAGATCTGTTTTATCGGCTAAGCGTTTTTGAGCTGTGGATTCCTCCGCTCCGCGAACGCGGCCCCGACATCGGACTGCTAATCGATGTATTCCTCGATCATTTCCGCAAGCAACGAGGCAGAAGCCGTTTGCATCTGAGCCCTGTATCGCGAAAAAAACTTCTCGAATACCACTGGCCAGGAAACGTACGACAGTTGCGAAACACCATGGACAGTGTTGTCGTCATGGCAGCTGGCGATGAAATCCTACCAAGCGACTTCGGACTTCATGATGTCGGCTCACAGCAATTCGACACGCTGAGATTGGACCAATGGGAAGAGAAACTGATCCGCGAAGCGCTCTCACGCAGCGGCGGCAATGTACCGGAAGCTGCAGAACTGCTTGGGATCAGTCGAGCGACGCTTTATCGCAAACTGGAATCGATGAATATTCCACGTCCGGATCGCTGATCTCATCCAGCATCATGCCGACGCATTCCCTCGGCCATCTGCAGCAATAGATGGCCAATGTGATCCCACAGGGACGAACTGACTCACCCCCCTCGCAGTTCATCGTCGGCTTGAACTCGCCCACTGACGCACCAGGGCGACCATCAGCGCCGCTGCGATTAGATCGGCGGTCGTACCGGGGTTGCGGCGATGGCCGTCGGCGCGAAGCCATCGATCGAAATCGATCCACGATTGGTTCCAATCAGGATCCCCCGTCTTCTTTCTGGCCAGAACATGACCTGCCCGTTGCTTGACCTCTTTCGCCAACTCCAGGCCATTCTTTCGGACGATCAGCGAATCACAGCACGTCGAAAGGAGTTGCAACTGGAGATCGACAATCAGCGATCCCCATGGCTCCCCCAGCCCCCTCTTCTCTTCGATCCAATCGCTCATCCGGAAAAGCTCTTCGAATCGATGGGTGTACTGCCAAGCAATCCGATCGCGCTCCGCCGCCATCTCCATCGCTTCCAGCAGTGTCACTTGCGGGACCTCCCGCACATCTCCACGTTCCACCTGCCCCAAGCCGCCGGGCTTGGCGGCAGCGATGGTGCGAAAGACGCCATCGGCATCCGCTTGACTCAGCTGCTGGAGCACACTGGAGACTTCTCCCGGCCACAACGCAACAACCTCACCGCCAGCCGCGCCCCCCCTCACCAGACGTCTCCAAGCCACCACCAGCGGCGCAATCAGAAGAAGAATACCGAGGTTGGTATTGACCGATACCACGCGACGAGTCGCCGACCAGCCCGCCTCGATCAGTTCCCCTACGGATGCCACTGGATTGGCGTCGATGGCCCATCGCAAAGCAGCCGCCGAGCGATAGAAATCACGAACATGCATATCTCGAAACGCAGCGTCAGGATGCACATTGCCCGCCTTCTTCGCGGTTGCCTCCAGCACGCAAGCCACCTCGGCGCATCTGCCGATCGTCCAGTTCGAACTCGGATGCAAAGATTCCAAGTCTTCCGATTGGCGAGTCGGTCGATCCATCAACCACCCGAGTCCCTGGGGATTGGTGAATGGCTGGCTGGATCCAGCATCCTACGTGCTGCCGCCACCACGGCAGCGGGGGACTCTTCCATGACGTAATGCCCGGTCTGCTGCAACCGTTCCACCGACGCGTGGGGAAAGATCGCGTGCATCCGCTGCAGGCATCTAGGAGTGAAACACCAATCCTTCATCCCCCAGACCAACTGCGTCGCGATGGGTGGCAATTGTTTTAGCCCCGTCTCTAGATCGCCTAGCACCTTCCAGGTGGGATGGCTTTGCGTCATCGGGATATCGCGCACGAATCGGTCGATGGCGATACGCCGTGCCGGTTCCTGATAGGGTGCCAAAAGTCCTTGGGCACTCACTGGCGACAGCCCCTCAGGCCGCTCCATCGCCATCCAGATGGCAGCGCGAGCGAACGCGTTGTGCTGACGAATCGCCCAGGATCCAACCCAAGGCAATCGACAGGCGGCGATTCTCAGTGGAATCCACGCCAGCGGAGGAGGAAACGCGGCAGTATTGAGGATCAGCAGCTGTTCGAATCGCTCCGGCACCCGCCGGTACGCCCCCAATCCAATCGCTCCCCCCCAATCATGAACCACCAGAAGAATCTTCTTTAGGTCATGCCGTTCCAACCAGCGGACCAGATTATCGGTGTGAGTCTCAAGGGAATAAGGATAATCCTCCCCAGGTGCATCGCTGAGCCCACATCCGAGGTGATCGACCGCAAGAACGCGATTTCGGTCGCCCAGCGCCGCAAGCAGCTCCCTCCAGTAGAACGACCAGGTTGGGTTTCCATGGACGCAAACGACGGGCCGTTCCCCCACCCCCGCTTCGACGTGATGGTATCGCCACCCATCCAAGTCGGTCCAATACGACTTAAATGGATATTCGCTGCGCCATGCTTCTGGATGCAGGGGATGGCCCGAACGATCCCTCTGCGGCCGGTTGTCCCCGGTAGTCCCCCGGTTCAACGGTCGAACAGCTTCTTGATCGAGTACAGCGTCACCGCTCGACCTGCCTTGGCGATCGATGTAGTGAGCGGGATTTCTTTGGGGCAGACGGCCACGCAGTTCTGGGCGTTCCCGCAGGCAGCAATCCCCCCAGGCTGCATCAGCGCCTCCAGCCGCTCTTCCGCCAGATTCCGTCCAGTTGGATGGCCATTGAAGAGGACGGCCTGCGAGATCGGCGCGGCACCCAGAAAGCCCTGATCGTAAGCTTCCTTCTTCCTAGCCTGAAACTCAGCGTCGGTCTCCGTGGGCCTCTGTTGAAGTTCGATTTTGGTGTATTGGGGGCATGCTTCCAAGCAGCAACCACAGCTCATGCATTGGCTAAGCGGATACGCCTGCTCCTGATCGGATCGGCCGATCCGCGGCCCGGCTCCCATGTCGTAATAACCGTCTGCAGGAACCCAGGCTTTCACCTTCTGCAGTCCTCGGAACAGTCGCGAACGGTCGACGCAAAGATCCCGGACCACCGGAAACTTGCTCATCGGACGAAGTTCAATTTCATTGCCCGACTCTTCCAGCAACCGGTCGACCAGGGCCGAGCAGCTCTGGCGCACCCGGCCGTTGATCACCATCGTGCAGGATCCGCAAACCTCTTCCAGACAACCGCAGTCCCAGGCAACCGGCGCCACCTTGCGACCTTCCGAGGTCATCGCGTTGGCGGCGACCTTCTGCAGGACGCTGATGATGTTCATGTCCGGTTCGTAGTCGACCTGATGACGCTCCCAGTAGGAGGGTTTTCCTGGACCATCCTGCCGCAAGATACGAACGTTGATTTTCTGGGGACGGGCCGTGCCGGCTCGGGACTCGTCGCTGGGAGCAATCATGATGCCTGTTCTCGTCGTTGTGGATCCTGGGAATACAAACTTGGGTTCGATGCGTCTGATCGGCTATGGGATGATCAGCCGCTTGCGGCCGCAGTCAAGGAGGGCATGGCGGAGTATTCCCGCCCCTCGGCCCGCGCCTTTGCCTCCGATCGTTCACGCCAAACTTCCTCGATCACTTCCGCCCCCACCAGTCCATACAGTCGGGGCCGCGGCTCGATCAGCGAAGTATCGACGTCCTGATAATGAATCTCGGGTTCCGAACCTTGCCAATCGGCGATGGAGGACTTGAGGAATCGCTTGTTGTTGGCGACAAAGCGATCGCACCACTGCTCGGCCTGCCTCCGCCGCTCCCCGGGTTCCGTGGCGGTGATATTGGGCATGGAGAACTCCGGTTTGAAGTGAGCCCCCCGGCATTCGTCGCGCATCCAGGCGCCTTTGACGATGCACATCGCCACCGGAACCATATCCTGAAGTGCCTTGGTGAAAATCACGTTCTGGTTGGTCCACTGCCCCGTATCGCTCAGGCTGCAACGCAGCGATCGCTCACGAATCTCACCCAGCTTCTCATAGGCCGCCTTCAACTGATCGTTGCTGCGGACCACCGTGGCGGCTCGCGTCATCAAATCGCCAAGTTCCTGGTGAATCAAATAGGGGTTCTCACCACCCTGACACGCCAGCAATTGCTGGTGCCGCGTCTGATGACTGACCACCGCTCCTTCATAAATACCCGATGGCAGGTCGGCGACTGCCTTGTGATCTTTCATCCAGTGAACGATCCCAGGTGCCACCACCAAGCCGCTGAAAATGCAGCTCAGCAAGGAGTTCGCCCCAAGGCGATTGGCGCCGTGGTATTGGTAGTCACACTCTCCGATGGCATAAAGCCCTGGAACGTTGGTCATCTGGTTTTTAGGCGACCCCAGTAGTAAGCCACCTGAAGCCGATTTTTCGTATCCAACCCACAGGCCGCCCATCGAGTAGTGAACGGCAGGGAAAATCTTCATCGGCTCTTCCCGCGGATCGACACCCTGGAACTTCTCGTAGATCTCCAGAATGCCCCCCAGCTTGCGATCCAACTCAGCGCGAGGAATATGCGTCAGATCGAGATACACGGACATGCGCGTGGGATCGACCGACAATCCTTCATTCACGCAGATATTGAAGATCTCCCGCGTCGCAATGTCTCGCGGCACCAAGTTACCGTACTTCGGAAACCGCTCTTCCAGGAAGTAGTAACGATCCCCCTGAGGAATCGACTTCGGATCGCGCCGGTCGCCAGCGGTCTTTGGAACCCAGACCCGCCCCCCTTCGCCACGCGCCGATTCGCTCATCAACCGAAGCTTGTCAGCTCCAGGAATCGCCGTGGGGTGGACTTGAATGAATTCTCCATTGCCGTAGTGAACCCCTGCCTGGAAGCAACGGCTTGCGGCACTCCCGGTGCAGAAGACCGACATCGTCGAACGGCCATAAACCAGTCCACAACCTCCGGTCGCAACCACCACCGCGTCGGCAGGAAAGGCGCGGATCTTCATGGAGACCATGTCCTGTGCAACCGCTCCAACGCATCGGCCATGGTCATCCAGCACAGGCCCTAAGAAATCCCAGTACTCGTACTTGCTGACCATCCCTTCCGATTCCCAACGACGCACCTGTTCGTCGAGTGCGTAAAGCAACTGCTGCCCCGTGGTCGCCCCAGCAAATGCCGTCCGTTTGTACAGCGTTCCCCCGAAACGTCGACGATCCAAGAAGCCTTCCGGAGTTCGATTGAAAGTCACCCCCAAGCGATCCATGAGATCGATCACCTTGGGCGCCCAATAAGCCATTTCCTTAACCGGCGGTTGGTGCTGAAGGAAGTCACCACCATAGATGGTGTCGTCGAAATGCTTCCACTCGTCATCGCCCACCTGACGTGTCTGATCACTGACGCTATTGATACCGCCCTGAGCGCAAACGCTGTGCGATCGCTTCACCGGTGTCAAACTGATCAGGTCGACCGGAACTCCCAGTTCCGCCAACTTCATTGTCGCTGCCAACCCCGCCAACCCGCCGCCAACCACCACCACCCGTTGCTTGGCCATGATTTCCCGTTGTCCCACTGAAGGCTAGAAAATTGCTTCGAATGCTTATCTACCGTCGGTTCGGCTAGCAGGTGACTGCCTGCATCCCAACCATTCCAGTCGTCCACCATCCACTGGTATCAGTGCGTCCGCTTCTCGGGATTGGGCTTGATCTCCCCAGTCTCCACCCGCTGCTGGTACATCCGATCTTCGATCTCCACCGCCTCGGGAATGTTGATCTTCTTCACCCCCCACAGGGCGCTCATGCCAACCACCCCAAGCCCGATTCCAAAAGCGGTCACCAACCGCGTCGCCAGTCGCTGCGACTTGGGAGTCGTCCAGACACCCCAGGTGATCCCCGCAGTCCAGATGCCGTTCGCCAAATGGTAGACGCAGGAAAGCATCCCAAGTGCATAAAAGACAGGCCACACCACCCCAGTGAGTGCCTGAGCCAGAGTGCTGGAAGCATTGTAGGGACGGAAAACTGCCATCCCCAATGGGCCAGTGACATAGCGATGCCACCAATCGTTGTGGAACCACCCGTGCAAATGAAGAACGTGCACCAAAATGAAAAGCAACGCAAGCATCCCAGACCAACGCTGCAACCAATATCGGTAATTGCTGGCGTATCGGTAGTGAGCGACATTGGATCGGCCCGTCGTGGCAATCCAAACCCCTACCAGACCGTGGAACAACAACGGTCCAAAAATGAATCCCCACTCCACCACCGGCAGAATCGCTCCCAAGTTGTGAATCATATTCACATTGCTTTGGAACGCTCCAGGACCGTTGAGAATCGAGGCATTGGTCAGCAGGTGGACCACCATGTAGGCGCCAACCGGGACCAACCCGCTAAGCGAGTGAAGACGACGAATCAGAAACTCATGTCTCAGGAAGAACGATTCCGCCTTCGACGAAGCAACCTGGGAACTCATTGCTAGGGCTAGTTTCTATGTGGGAGTGGCTGAAAGTGAACCATCTGGCACCGTTGGCGTCGCGACCCGTTCCGACTCTCGAGAATCCAACCTTTGAGAAGAAACGAGCGACCTACCAGAACTGGAATCCAATCGTCTCTATTGTAATCGGTTCCGCAAGCCCGACTTGCCCAACCAAGCCAGGTTCGCTCGCCGGTTTCTTCCTTAAAATCGGAATCTCCAGACTGCTCGGCATGGGTGGGGTGCTTTCCCGCTTGCTGCGGCTGGTTAGGCACCATCGCCCCCCTGCGAAAACCCGCAATCCCCACCTTCCCATCACCACGCAGGTCACCGGAAAACGGCACCAACAACCTTTTCTGGCAGGTAAGGATTTCGTTGACATTGCCGATTTTGCCGAACTATACTTAGAAGGGTTTGGGGAATTGGCGGTACCCAGTGAATCTCGAAAGTCGGCCCAAGGCGGTTCCGATACCTAGCCTGAGAGTCGACGGAGTTGAGATGACGGGGACTTTCGTCCATGTCTCCTTCCACTTTTTTGACAATGGCTCGTCCAGGAGCCCTAGGGCATTGAAGAGGGCGGTACCAATTGCCGCTTCCCACCGGTTCCAAGCTTCGGTTCTGATAAGGGTCCAGGTCTCATGACGCTACTCGGCAAGGTCTTCACTGGCCTGATTTTCGTGCTCAGCGTGGCCTTTTTTTCCTTGGCTCTGGCGGTCAATGCCACCCACACCAAGTGGAAAGATGCGGTGCTGAACCCCACCAACGGGTTCAACGTCCAAATCTCTAGGCTCCAAGCGGGCAACAAGGAACTACAGACTTCCTTGCTCACTGCAAAAAATGAGATCGCTCAGGAACAGGCAGCCCGCCGCGTCACCTTGGCCGCCCTCCAGACCCAACTGGATGCTCTGAAGGACCAACTGTCACAGAAGACTGCCGAGCTACAGGATATGCAGGCTTCAGTGACTCAGATGACCCAAACGCTCAACGCCACCCAGACCGAATTGCAGCGGGTCACCACCGAAAATACGGCGGTCAAGCAGCAGCTGGATCAGGTGATGAACGATCGCAACGACCTGAAGGCGAAGGTCATCGCCCTCACGGATGACGTCAACAACAAGAAGGTTTTGCTGGCGACGCTCGAAAACAAAATCGCTGACCTCACCTCCAGCCTCACCCTCAGCGAAGCTCGTTTGATGAATGCCCAGGGCGCACTGGCAAGAGCCGGGATTCAGGAAAATCCCGACGACGTGCCCCCCGCCGATGTCAAAGGTGTGGTTCTGGCCGTCGGTCAGAACGGTTTGGTTGAAATCTCGCTGGGTCGCGATGACGGGATTCGTGAAGGCCATCAGCTCGATGTCTATCGGGGTGGTCAGTACCTTGGCCGGATCGAAATTCGACGTACCCAGGACGACAAATCGGTCGGCCAGATTCTCCCTGGCTTCCGCAAAGGCTTCATCCAGCAAGGGGATGATGTGGCTGCGACCGTCGGTTAATCTCTCCGACAGCCAACCGACCACATCGCTTGCCAGGTCCAACGATCTGGCAAAAGGATTTGAGAAAAAACAGTTCCGATCGGGTAAACGCGAGACGACCATGAGCACAGCCGGCAAGCAGACCAAGCAACCTCTTTCGGTCTACAGCGTCATGCTGGTCTTGTCGGCCATACTGATGCTGGCCGCAAGCATTCTGATGGCGATTGAACTGATGCGTTACGGCAGCCCCTGGGAAAGCCCCGGCATCCCAGCCAGCATGATCTTTCTACCAAGACTCTGAAGCCGGCAGCGCTTCGGGCGATTCCGCTTGCCCTCTCCTCGGAGCGGCTTCTACAACTGGCCAATGTGCCTCCCCCGGTTGCTTCCGAGGTTGAGTCAGCGATCGTACTGCAAGTCAATCAGCGCGGCGCGGCCATCGGCTGTCAGTGAAATTCTGGCGGAGACCTGCTTCTTCTGGATCGCCTTTTCGTACTCTTTGCCTGTTCCTTCCTGGAGGAAGTACGATTCGATGCCGAAGACCAAGCGGCCGCGAAGCGTCTTGCCTTGAATGTATTTCCCGCTCGTTGGCTTGTTGAGCGAGGCTTTGACGCCGCGCCAGTGCACCCCATCGATCTCAGGTTCCAGCGTCACAAAAACAACACGATCATCAGCCCATTCCGATCGACTCGCCTCAACCCCGTCGATCGGGAGCGATGATATCTCATAGGAAAGAATGACGTAGTCGCCCCGCATCAGATCGCGCGGATCGATCGGCTGCACCCTCAGCAAGATCTTATCCCCGGTCCAGATAGGCAACGCCTGCCAAACGATCATCCCCACCAGGATCAGCAACTGGAAAGCCACCGCCCCAAAGAGCAAGTGCCGCTCATGGCGCCGCATCCATTCAATTCCTGCCGAAAGCGCATCGCTTGCTGTTGTGGTCGCGTCATGCATGGCCCACCCCCTTTCGCCCTCGCCAGTACCAGGAGACAGCAAAGAGCACGACTGCCGAGAACAAAAACATCAGCGAGGCACCCAGCATCCCGCCCAACTCCCCAAACAGATCGATGTAGCGGATCCAGGCCCAATGCAGAACGCCGAGGACCCCGGCAGCAAAGGGCCGCGTTCGACCTTCTCGAACCCCCAGGCGAACCAGCCAGACCGCAACCACCAAAATCGCGAAGTTGGCCAGAATGGTCGGTACGATTGCGACCATCATCTTTGGCTGGTCGCCACTCCATCCGCCCGGGCTCGCGAAAATCGTCGTCCAGATAGCCATCACCCCCATGGCCCCCGCAAGGCTTAGCGGCAGCCACTGCCGTTCCTTCCAGTCGCCCTGCGCGACCGATGACTCCGACTTGCGGATCGCACTTTCCTGGAGCGCGCTGTCCTGGAGCGCACGGCGTCTCACCGACTCGACCGCAAAGAACGTTCCTGCCACCAGCGCGGCAATCACCGCAACAATCCCAGGACCCAGTCGTTCTTGTGTGCTGTTCATGAAGAGCGATTCAGTCCCTTCGTAGCTGCTAAGAAACAGCAGCACTCCGCCGAGCAGCAGGATGCCCAGCGCCCGATAGGGAATCGCTCGGCGATCTCCCAAAAAATGAGCCTCTGCAACGATCCACATCATCGCTCCAACCGTCCCGATCATCCAGAGTGTGTCATTCACTACACCCCATGCGTAGGGCTGCAGCATCAGCCACCAGCCAAGAGCGGCAGCGTAAAAAAAGACCGGCCATGGGGTGTTGCGGCGATGAGCGATGAGCAGGGCGGGGAGGACCATGATGGGAAGAAGGATCGCCACGTTGGGAAGGTCTCGCCAAGGCCCCTGCCGCCAAGGCGATCCCTGGCCGTAGACAAAGATCTCAATGCCGCTCCAGATCGTCAGCAGCCAAGCCAAAAGCAGATGCAGCAAATTCTGGTGCATGCCAATCGCTAAAGGGACAATACCGATCGACCACCAGAGAAAACCGTCAGGGAAGTGGGCGTTGATGTGGAAGATCTGAGCGATCAGAAAGATGGCGGCCCCATAGGTAAGCCCCCCAAGAAAGAAAGCGATTTCCGATGCCAGCTTCGCCTTACGGGAAAAACGAAGATGGAAGGCAGCCGCGTAGGTTCCGATCACCACCGAGAAGATCAACGCCAGCTTGACGGCATCCGGCATTCCAGCCCAGTTGTAGCCGATCAGCAGTAACAGCGCCAGAAAGACGAGAATGGCCGAGATGGCCTGCAGCACCCAACTGGCCCGCGACAAGGTCTGCTGGCTGGCCTCAGCTTCATCCTGATACTGCGAGAGAATCTGATCGGCTTGCTGGCTGGAGAGTACCCCCGCAGCCTGCCAGCTTTGCAATTCCTCTCTCAACCAACGTCGCTGCGGGTTGGAAATCGATCGATCGCCCATGCTGCTTCCCTGGTCCCAAACCGCCGACTCTGTGGTGCCAAACATGGCTTCGCGTCTCTTCCCATCCTACGCGACTTGGTTCGGGAAGAGAATCGAGAGAAGTCGCAGGCCGGAGCTGGCAGAAACCAACTGGCAACAAGAACCTTCTTACTTACGTGGCAATGGGAACTCATCCGAACGACCGCACCACGACTTGGGCAGGCTTCGGGCATGCCGAAGTGCTCTCAGTTCACTCCCCAAACGGCTTTCCATCACACCCTAACTTTGCTTGCCCCACTGGGAATCCAGATGTTGGGATCGCTGCACTGCGTCTAGTTGCGATCGCGATGGGAAGATCAAGGGGCGACGGGTGCCACCGCATAGATGGGATCCATTTCGATCCATTTGGGATTTCTGTTGGTAGCGATCCAAGTCAGCCATGGGAAAACTTGCCACTTGGCCTCTTGGCATGGAGTTTTCCGCCTCGTGATGGCCCTATCGATTGGTTATTGGAGTCATTTGGTCTCACGCGAAGACGCCAAGACGCGAAGAAAGAAAAGAAGCTGCTTTATCCCACTACCGACCAGAGATCTGATCCGCGTGCTCCTGTCGCCCGATGAGCGATGGATCTATGTGCTCGATCGAACCGGCCAAGTCCTCTGCGTGCGTTGCAATCCGCTACCTGAATAACCTCACCCGCCAAGTCCCCCTCCCCTGAGAGGGCTGCGAGGAACCATCGACAAAGATTGCTCGATCTCCTTGGGGCAATGTTGCAAAGCCAGTATCACCCGACGAAGTCTCAATTTCCGATAGAGTGTTGGAATCGACCGCTAAGAGGTAAGGTACATTAACCGAGGGGCAGACACTGCTCTCAAGGCGGGTGCCACCTGCCGCAATCCTGGCCAGTAGAATCGATGGCCTAGCAGTCGCATGAAGCAGGGTGGATAAGGGGGAGGAAGTTGGCGATCGAATTCCTGAGCGATCTGGCGGACGCGAGGCTGGAGCCGTATCGTCACTTGCGGACTCGGAATCTGACCCGATTCAGCGGACGATTCATCGCTGAAAGCCGGCCGCTGGTCGAAAGGCTGCTGGCCAGTTCGTACGAGATCGAGTCGATCGTTGTCGATGCAGCCGACTGGTCGGATCAAATGGCTCCCTGGGGTGATTCCCATACGGTGTTGGTTGTCCCCACCCAATCGGTCGAAGAGCTGGTTGGCTTCCATTTCCATCGTGGCTTTCTGGCCTGTGGCCTTCGGCCCAAGGAGCGCCCCTGGCGCCAAGCGCTGCTCGATTTCGCGCAATCGAATCAACCAGTGGCGCTGGGAACTATCGGACTGCAGGATCCGGAAAACCTGGGCGCGATCCTACGAACCTGCGCTGGCCTGGGAATCACGCATTGCTTCCTGGGCCCCGGCACCTCCGATCCGTTATCGCGACGGGCGCTACGCGTCTCGATGGGTGCCAGCCTGAAAGTCACCACGACAACATTGCAGGACCCAATCTCCTGGATCGAACAGATGAAGGAACTGGGGATCGAAAGCGTCGTCACCAGTTTGCAGAATCCATCGGTTCCGCTCGAACAATTTCGCGCGGCGAGAAAAATGATGGTGATCGTCGGCAACGAGGCGCAAGGAGTGCCGGAAGCGATTCAAAGCCTAGCAGACCATCGAGTTCGGATTCCGATGGAACTGCAAGTTGATTCCTTCAACGTTGCCGTCGCCACCGGAATCGTTCTTCACGCCCTGCGGCGACTGCTTCCTGGAGCCACCTAAAAACGATCCCATTGGGGATCCCTATCGATCCGCTCGAAGAAGCCAGGCATGCTGCCGAGGACTTCGCGGTGCGCCAGAATCTCCTCGCGGCTCATCCAAAACACCTCCTCAACCTCGCGTGGATCGGGAATGGGAGGCTGACCCTCTGGACGCCTGCACAGCATCCATTCGAGATTGGTGCCCCAGGCGGTGCGGCTAGACCAAAGGTGCTTGATCACCTCCACCTGAAGGCTAAGCTCTTCATCCATCTCGCGGCGAATCGCCGTCGGAAAATCCTCATTCGGCTCGATCGATCCACCCGGAAAGCATATCATTCGGGGGGCTCGGACCCATCGCGAGCGACGGATGACAAGGAACTTCCCTTCCTCGTGGACGACCCCCACCACCCCGTGACGCCCGTTATCGCGCACGTGACTTCCCGCCCGCTCTTTCCCATCACTCCAAAGATCGCTCACCGATGTTTCTTCGCCTCTTGGAATCCCGGATCGATTACCAATTCGCTAGGTCCATTGTAGCAGGTCTCCAAGAAGCTGGCCATCTTGCCTATTTTGCGGGGGGATGTGTCCGCGATCAACTGCTGGAACAGTTCCCGCAGGATTACGATGTCGCCACGAGTGCTCGTCCCGAGCAGGTACGATCGATCTTCGGCGACCGGGCAACTCAATTGGTGGGAGCTGCATTTGGCGTCGTCTGCATTCATGGTCGCAGGGAGGGGCAAAGGCAACAGGTGGAGGTCGCCACATTTCGAAACGACGGAAGCTATTCCGACGGCCGCCGGCCCGATTCCGTGGTTTTCAGCACCCCATCGGAGGATGCGCAGCGTCGGGACTTCACGATCAACGGTATCTTCTGGGATCCCGTGACTCGGCAGGTCCATGACTTTGTAGGCGGCCAGGATGATCTGAAGCAACAGGTTCTTCGCGCGATCGGCAACCCACGACTCCGCTTTACGGAGGATAAACTGCGACTGTTGCGAGCGGTCCGGTTCGCAGCGCGATTTGGGTTTCCGATCGAACCGGTGACGCGGAGCGCGATTGCCGAACTGGCTGGGACGCTTAGTCAGGTCAGTCGCGAACGGATCTCGCAAGAGATGCACAAGCTCTTCGACGGCCCTCGCCGCAGCCATGCAATTCAATTGCTCTGGGATTTGAATCTCTGGCGATCGATCCTACCCCCGCTGGCGGAGTTATGGCGAGTGGACGAAACGGCGCGCGATTGGACAAACCGCTGGATCGATCTGGACGCATGCCAAAGCTTCCTGCCTGCCACAACGGCGCTCTTTGCACCGCTGCTTTGGCCACCAACATGCCAAAAGATCCAGCCAGGGTTGCCCGCAGAGATCGATTCGCCCGAAGCGGTCTGTGGCGGCCTCAAGTCGCACTGGAAGGTAAGCAATGACGAGGCAGCCGATCTCCGTTCGATCTTGGCGACCGGAAGGGTATTGGTCCTAGATACCGACCTACCCTGGTCGCAGGTACAACCCTGGCTTGTCCTCCCGCGCGCTCCGATGGCTTTGAGCTTGATTCGCCAGTGGCGGCTGCTTCATGGCATCCCCACCGACTCGATCGACAACTTGCTGGAACGGATGCAGACTCCCGTCGAACAATGGAACCCCAATCCGTTGATCGACGGTCGAGTGCTTCAGGACCTAGCGGTCCCCTCGGGCCCATTGCGGGGCAAACTTCTAGCCGAAGTCCGCGCAAGACAACTGGATGGCAAGCTGCATTCGAGGGACGAAGCGATTGCGTGGCTGAAAGATCAGGTCTCGAAGATCAACTCCCAAAAGCCAACCTGATCAATCGTCCGCTTCTAGCGTCGGCGGTTCGTAGTTGAACTCCATCCACTTGACCGCTTGGTCCATCGGTTCGATCCGCATCACCAGTTCGCCATTCTGGAAGAGGCGAACGGTGCCCGAGGACTGACTGACGACGATGGCGACGGCTTTGGTTTTCTGCGAGATCGCGGCGCCGGCCCAGTGTCGCGATCCCAACCCCTTGGAGAGCGCCAGGTCGGCATGCATCACTTCGATGATCTGCCTGGATCGCTCGACGATCGCATCCGAAGAAACGACGAACGCGCCGTCCATCTGCGCGATCTCCTTGATGTCCTCGCGCGTCCGGGGATCATGCAGGTTGCGGTGCTTGCGAGCATAACCCCGAAGAGGATCAAAGCCGCTGTCCTTGCAGTGCATCAGAACTTTACGGGTGTCCCCCACGACAAACATCGTCCCGACCTTCTTTCCTTCACGCCCCTCGCGACCGATCTGCACCGCAAGGTCGATCACCACCTTCAGGCTCTTCAGCGGAACACTGCTCTCCAGACGCTGCAGATCGCGGCTGGTCAGCCGCCGCATCCGGTCATCCAGCCGAACCACCGAGAGGCTGTCGATCACATGATGCTCAAAACCGCTATAGCAAGCGATCACGTCGCAGTTATTCTTCAGTACCTCGTCCGCCACCGCTTCCAAAAGCGCGTGCTGCAGTCGCTCCAGAAGAGGCGACTGCTCCTTGTTGAGCGGCAGGGGGATCAGCCCCGCCTTCTCAGCTCCATCCAGATCCTCCTCGCGATCCATCGCGACAATGATCTTCTGAATGGAAGAGGGGACGGTATCCCGAATTCGCTCCCAGTCCATCGGCACTTCCAACAGCAGCAGGATCGCATCCGCATCCACCGCCTCGGACATCTCTGTGGCCGATTTCAGCAGCGAAGCGAATTGGCGTGTCCAGCGCGGTGAAGTCATCGATAGGCCACCTGTCCTCTAACCGGAGCGCTCCTGCGGGAGTCCGAAATCCCTTCCATCATAGCCTGCCACCCCCCTGGATCCAACCCCGCGCCCCTGAGAATCCAGACGCCTTCGAGCGGAACCATCCCCTTTTTAGGACTGACATTCTAACGTCCGTTAGAATGTCGAGCAGTCCGATCAGGTCCCTGTATCCTGCGAACAACCGGCCAGCACAGCCAACCATCTAGGTTGGCTTAAACCAAGCCATCAGGACGATCGTCGGTCGATCTCGTCGCCTCTAGGGAACCGATGGCCCGATGAGAAAATCACCGTTCGGATGCCGATTCCATCCGCTCCGGGCGCGTGGTCTGTCCGTCACCTGCCAGATGCCGCTAAAGAACTTCGTGCGCTGTAGGATTGCTAGCCGCGGTCGTGATGTCGTTGGTAGCCCATTGCATGCGAAATCAGATGACGCCCTGGGACTACCTGCGCGGTCTCTTGAAATAAGGGGCGCTGGGATCCCCTAGTGCGTCTCTGGAAGGCTCGCTTTCCGCCCGCTGGCTAGCAGAACACCGCCAGTCACCGCTGGTTGATCGGGTCGCTACGTCCGAGGGAGCGGCCGAGCTGAAGGTCTTGCTGATCGTCTAGTAGGATCACCGCCCTATCCCGACGCCTTTCGGCAGTTCTCTGGCAGGGCGTCAGTTGGGCGTGGCCTACCGCCAAAGCACGTTGCCACCATCACTTAGGGCGTGTGTCACCTCGATCACCAACATCTCCGTGGAAAATGAGCCCCACCCCTAGTTGGGCTTAAAGGCTTGCATCCGTAGCCCTTGCCCATAAAACTTCATCATTCCCACCGAAGTTGGCCAGACGGCTACGCTATCGGCGCTGCGTTGGCTGTCCAGACTTCAGAAACTGCGCCAACATTTCCTTTCGCTTTCCAGGTTCGCTACCGAAGACTTTCTGGTCGTAAAGGACCAAAGCCCGGATCGCATGGCTGCGAGGGCCGATGGCCCATTCGTGATCTCGACGGTCCCAGATCTGGCTTAGGAGAAATTGGACCGCTTTGAGGATGCGAGGGTCATGCATCCGATCCTCGGGCAATTCGTAGGCCAACCACTCCAGGATGTGTCCGGTCGTTTGCACCTTGCGGTCCATATCTGGCTTGTTGGCTCGCGTTTCAAACCATTCGGTGCTGAAGCTGCCGTCTGGATTCTGTAGCGAGAATGCGTAATCGATGCAATCGTCCAGGTAGCGACGAGCTCTCGCGAATTGGCCATCTAGGGGCATGCCCTGCAATTGCCGACGCTTGCAGGCGAATGACAGCCCCATCAGTCGATGGGTTCCGCCACAGGCAGCACCCACCAGGGGCTGAGCCAACTCCTCTTCCACCAGCTTGGAAATCGACCACGTCTTCCCGTCCTGGCTTTTCCAGCTGTAGTCGCTTGGAAGATAATGCGACAGCCCAATCAACTTGAAGGTCAGCTCGGACTTCTCCCGGCATCCCGCCATCTCATAACGCACTAGGTCTTCGATCGTGTAGGATCGTCCCTGAACCTTGATAGGGTAGGTGCGAGGCACCAGGGATTGAGCCAGCATCGCAAGGAATTGTCCTTCGTGCCCCTGCACTCCAGGCCCCACCGCCATTGAGAACCCTTGAGACTTCGCGATGAAAAGGCTTTGCGTGCGGCAGCGTCCGTTGTAGCACAGCCAACCGATGGCATTCACCCGCTGGTTGCCTACGATCAACTCCCCCTCCACCCCATAAGGCAGCATCGCATGCATCACGGCCCATGGACTGCGCCGTGCGGTGGTTTCGGGGCGGAACAAATAATAGGCCATGCACGAACGCAGGCGACCTTGAATCGCCAGCTGCTGTCGACTGGGTGGCTTCCGATCCACCTGTCCTTTGTCAAGCGAAACCACTTTCTCGGGGACCGGTAGCTTCAGCGAAGGGCTTTCCAATTGCCGAAGCGCCTCCTCCGTCTCCCGCCGCTCCGCTTGCACCTCGGCTTCGCTAGGCTCCTTCCCCAAATCAGGCTCTTCCTGCAGCTTGCTTCCGCCCATCTCCCCCGGCTTGATCGGCAGCTCGTCAGGAAAATTCAATCCGCTGGCGACCCCGTCGCTCTTGTTCGTCCCAAGCTTGCCAGAACGCTCTGGACCCGTCGACTTGCTACCGACAGGAGGATAGGTCAGTCGATCGTTGGAGCCGATTTTCGGTTCATCGGAAGGCGCTGCCTTGGTTGCGATGGCCGCTGGGGCCCCGTCCTTCAACCCAGCCGAAGGATCGGAAGTTGTCGACTGCTGGGACGATTCGGTACTGCCTTCGGTTCGTTCCGGCAACGACGGAAGGGAGTCCATCGGAGGAATCAAATCGGGAATCGGTTCGGGGCCCGCATCCACCCCCCCGGGACTTGGTTCGGCTACGGTGCGCAGTGGGTTGACGGGCCCCGCCCGACGGCCTCGCACCACACTGCCCCCTCGCCTGGAAACCTCCCAGATCGGCGCTCGTAGCGTGTCCGATGGCTTCTCCTGAAGCCATTCCAAAGCGAGGGGAGCTGGAGCCTCTCCCTCTTCGGGCAATTCGCAGTAGATGGTGCTTCCCTGCGGTGGATCCTCAGCCGGCAGATGCTGCTGGCACAGACCTGCGAACCAAAAGAACAAGCTGCTTCCCAGGGCTAACCTGCGTAGACTGCAAGAATGTTCTCGAAGGTCATGAAAGGCAGTGGCGGGACCATTCGAAGGCATAGGTGGAGTCTCTTCCTGATCTGTAGCGAATGTCGATTGTGGGGAGCGTCCTTCGGCTTCCCCGTGGCTCCCCCGGCTCAAGGCACCGCCATGCCTGACCTCCGGGTGCCTGCCTCGTCGGATCGCGGTGTTTTTATCGGTCGCCAGCTGCTTTCTATTGATTCCCAAAATAAATTTCAGTTTGGCTCATCGATCCAAGCTTCAGCGGACGGCACGTTCCCCTTGCGCCGCCACGGTACCGGCCTGTTCTTTTGAGCCACCTGGAGTGCCGATGGCATCGCGATTTTGTTCGAGATAGTCGCGCCACTGAGCGACATTGGCGGACATCTTTAGCCCCGTGGTCCTCGCTAGACTCTGCACGGCAGCATATTGAAGGGCTGGAGATCGATCGCGAAGAGCTTCTTCCAGAGGCGCCAACGCCTGGTCGCTGGAGAAATCGCCCAAACGCTCCACGGCGGCGATGCGAACGGCCATCGATTCGTCTTGCTTTGCCAGCTTCTCCAGTAGAGTGAGGCGAGTCGGATTGGGAGGAGCCGAGAGCACCTCACAGGCAGCCAGACGCACCTTCTCCGACTCGTCCTTGCAGGCATTCGAAATGATTTCGTCCGCTTGCTGCTGCGGCAGTCCTTTCAATGCGAGGACCGCCTGGCGTCGCATCTCAGGGCTTGGATCATTTCCCACCAACTGCTCGATCGACTCCAGCCACCCCGCCTGCTCGTCGGCCGACATCGACCGAATCTGGCTTCTCAATCGTTGGATCTCTTCCAGCCGCTGGACGTAGGTAGGTCCCAATTCCTGGTCGGTCTTCCACTGCTTGGTGATCACCGGATTCATCTTTTTGAGGCCGTAGAGCGGACCATCCGCACAGCCGGAAAAGAAGAGGGGGAGTGTCAGCCACCAACCGATGTGCCTGGAAAGACTGCCGTCGGCCGACGGCAGTGGCTCTTTTTTCCGGCTGACCAACGATCCCATCGCTATCGCTCCCTCCAGAAAATCTCCCCGCCCACACGAAGACATCCCGACTGGAACGATCTGCCGGTGGATCAGCGGCCGGACGGTAACAGATCCCCCGAAGCTCTTCCAGAGCAATTGGCGGTCGTCAGGTATCGCCCAGGATCGGGAGAATGAGCGAGAGGAATGAGCGAGAGGTCCCAACAGAAAAGCCGTATCGACGAGAGTCCCGAATGAGCCAACATCCACTTGGCCTCCAGAGAAGGAATCGGTTCGCTGGCAAGGCTAGCAATGTCAATTCCCGGTAGCTAAACCTCGGCGATCGGTAGCAACGCATCTGCGGTGAAGCATTCTCTGCTTGGGTCGATCGCACAGCGAAATCGTTGATGGCCTCCCGCGGCTTGGCCGCGGCCTGGATCTTCCCCCTCTCGCTCCTTGATTCGCTTAGACCGATCAGGTTTCGTCCGACGAATTGGACATGTGCGTGCCACTGGCAGGCGGGCCCATGGGGGACCTGCAGCAAGCATGGCATCGAAGCGGCTTGGGGCCGTGCAGCGAAGAAGATCGAGCGCCGATCAATCGGCAACCACGCCTGCGTCACTCGCCTCCGCCAGCCCATTGATGAGGCGATCGATTTCCTCGGGCGTGGAGGTCCATGCTAGGGCGATGCGGAGGCAGCAGGCAGCTTCCTGGGGGGACCAACCCATCCCTTCGAGGGCAGGGGAGATACCGGCCACATCGTCGAGAGCCTGCTGGCTTCCCAAAGGTCTTGCCTGCAATTCCACAAACCGTTCAAAGAGTTTTTGTGTTGGGACTCCGCGAAGACCGATCGCAAAAAGATGCGGTAGACGATCCTGCCCCTGGCCGACCAAAAGAAAACGTTCGCCCATCTGTTGACGGAGCCCTTCGACCAGCCGATTGCCAAGCGATTCCAGGAGTTGCTGCGAGCGGACCATGCCATCGCTGGCCAATCGAATTGCCTGCCCCAGGCCCACCACCGAAGCGACATCGTCCATCGCAGGACGATAGGGCGAATCTCCTTCCTGAGAAAACAGCAATGGCTCCACCGCCACGCCATGACGGACGTACAAAACTCCTGCCCCTTTGGGGCCATGGAGGGTATGTCCACCGAAACTCAGCAGGTCGACCCCCAGGGCATCGGATTGGACGGTGATTTTTCCGATGCTTTGACTGGCATCGCAGTGAAAGCGAATCCCCCGATTGGTACAGACGCTGGCGATCTGTCGGATCGGTTGAATAATCCCTGTTTCCCAGCTTGCGTGGCCCACGGAAACCAGTCGCGTGGAGGGGCGCACGGCTGCCTGCACGGCGTCCGCCCCGACGATGCCTCGGCGATCGCACGCCAATCGCGTCACCGCCCAACCCTCCTGCTCCAGACGGTCGATAGCGCCGGCCACTGGAGCCGCCTCCAGACGGGTCGTGATCGCGTGTGGCGTCGCGATTGGCCTCTCCCGCAAACTGGCTCGAGCCGCTCCCAATATCCCCAGATTGCAGCTTTCCATCCAACCGGCTGTCAGCACCACCTCCGTGCTGGAACTGCCAAGCATGCCTGCCACGACGCCTCGCACATCTTCCACCGCTTCGGCCGCAACACGACCTTGGGCATGATGGGCCGCAGGGGAAGCAAACTGATCGGAAAAGTAGGTCTGCATGGCATCGCGCACACTGCCCGCCATGGGTGTGGCTGTCGCATGATCGAAGTACAGGATCCGCATCCAATTGCTCTCCGTCACCAACTAGACTGCCCGTTGGCAGCCATTCTCCTCGAACACAGATTCGATCAGGACCTCGCCCCCTCCACCGGACCACTGCAAGTCCGATGGAGGGTTCCGGCGGTTTCCTAAATCGACGCAAGTTTTGCAAGGCTCACTCGGTGCGTACAGGCTTGTTCTTGACAACCGAAAGGAAAAAAGGCCAACCGGTCCTACAGCAACGGCAGAATCGGCTCAGATGGAACACCCTCCAAGGATGGGAATTCCCAAAGCCATCAGGAGGCGGCCGCCTGTCTGCTGCCATACCTCCCAGAAACACACTCAGCGGCTAACCTTACGCTTCGGGTCACCTCTTCCCGACAGCCTCCGATGCAGAAATCGGCATGTTTTTTGGCTGCCAAGCTGCGCCCTCCCCTTGGGATTTACCGAGGAAACCCCATTTTTCGGCAAGGTTTACCTAAACCGACTCAACTTGATCGGCCTACCTTCCGATACTACCAGCATAACCGGAGGGATGCGCTCGGCCGGTTGCCGGCTACCGTCGGCAGGTCGCCATTGAGCTAGCCTTGCTGCAAAGGTGAAAGGGAATCATGACGGTCTTCAAATGCACGATGCGACTGCTCTGTTTCGCTGTGGCTTCCGTGAGTGGCTCATGGAGTTTCGCCCAGTCGTACCATCCTTTCGCCGAGCCGATGGAGTTCGATCCGAACTGGCAATGGTTCGCTCCTGTCCACATTCTGGACTTTGAGGAGTTAACGGCTCGCCAACGTGCTCGACACGGTTGGTACGTCACCTACGACCGGATGCGGCAAGGTTTTGCCAGATCCGAACAAGAGGACCAGGCGGGCCGCGTCGACTTCACGTGGGGCAACCGCTGGGACGCGGGCTTCATGAACAACGAAGACGACGGGTGGAACTTCTCCGCCTTCCACATCTCGGGCCCCAATGTCTACAACGAGACGCTGGTATCCCGACTGAATATCTACAATGAAGACGACAATGCCGACAATGAAGACTTCATTCCGCTCGACTGGCGAAACGACGTCGGTTACGGGGAGCGATACTACCGGCTGCGAGACAGTCTGAATGCCGGTAAGTTCGCTCACCTAGAAATCAATAAGACTTGGCGTCGTGAGCCGACGCGACTGGGTGGGATCGTCGAACCGATGGTGGGATTGCGATTGTCTGACTTCACGGATATCGCCCGAAACGACAATTACACCACCTTCCCAGTCGACACCGACCTCGACTTCGCCGTCGACTCGTCGGCGGAACTGCTCACCAGCGAGATCGTCGAAACCAGCAACCGCATGTTGGCTCCTCAGGTCGGCTTCCGCTACTACAAATACTACAGTCGCTGGACGCTCTCCACCGACTTCAAGGGATTCCTTGGTGCCAACTGGCAAAGTCAGCACAGCGCCTTCCGTCAGTTCCAAACGATCTACGACGGAATCCCTCCGGGAGTAGGCGATGACCCAATCCTCCCTGTCAGTCAGGCCGGAACCAGCTTCGCCGGTCGGAAGAATCAAGAATTTGTGATCGGATTGGATTGGCGAGCCGAATCGGCATACCAGGTGACGCGAGCCATCGAGCTGCGAATGGGATTCAACCTGCTCTACTATGGCCGAGGCATCTGGCGGGGTGCGACGCTGATCAGCGGCCAGAACCCCAACCTGAACGACCAGGAGCTGGTGATGCCAGGGTTCACTTTCGGGTTTGCGATCAATCGATAAACCGACTGGATCCGAAAAGCAAAAAGACGACAAGCGGATGGGGCGACTCATCCGCTTGTTCGTTTCCTGAACGCTTCTTTGGTCCATCTAGGATGTCTTTGGTCGGTGATCCAAGACAGCAAGCAGTAGGACTCAGGGGTCTGCTGCCGGCCAATCGACAACGTGTCCCTTGGCTACTGAGCGAAGAAGTTTTTGCCTCCGGATGGCCGTTCGATCAAAGCCTGGGAGTCGGTTGGTCTCACGCAAAGAGGCCAAGACGCGAACAAAGCCAAGATGCAGATCGTTCGTCAGCCCACGACGAACGGCTCTCTCCACCATGCGACCTGTCGATTCCATTTGGTAACTCAAGTTGATCGACAACAGAAAAAGTCGACAGGGTATCCAAGCAAGAATCGCAAATAGGACTGGGCTCTCCATCGCTTCGTGACTTCGCGGCTTCGCGCGATCCAGGAACAGCACCAGAGGGGATGTTTGGTGACGCTGGAATCAGGGGGCAATCGTCTTGTTGCCCCATGGATGGTAGGGGCGATCTCTGGCCAAGGGACCAGAAGAATGGTCGGATGGCCCTCGATGGTGACTCGTTCCTGCCCCCTGTCCAGTTACGATCTCGTGGGCCGGGGCTGGTTGGCCCAGTGTCCCGTTGGATCGCTGCCTCGCACGTAGACTCCCTTCTGATTCCATTCCATGGAAGCTCTCACATCGGCACTGCAGTATCGCAGCGTCAGAGCGCAGCGGCGTCGGCTGGACCTATTCGGATCGGATCCATGAAGCAGTAGGTCGCTGTGGATGGAGCACCAACCGGCAGGAACGGGATTCCAGACCACTTCGCCGTACTGCTCGGCGTTGTCGATCGTCTGATTGAGGACGTTGTGATCGGCGGCAGTGCTTGGCCTGTAGGTCAGATGCCCCACATGGTGGCTACCGGCGACAAACCGCATGCAGCCATTCTCCTGGTCTGCATCATCGATCGCCAGCCACACCGTCAGCGCTTTGGAAGGAGTCAACGGCCAGTAACTGGCATCCTGATGCCACGCCACTCCCTTGCCGTCGCCAGGCATCTTGCAGAAAAAGTGCGATCCCCAAGCAATGACGTTCTCACCCAGAAGGTCCGCTGCGTAGTCGACGATGATCGGGTTGGTCAGAATGTCGTGAACTGGTCCGTAGGCGAGGTGGGCCGAGCTGATCGAGTAGCTGTTCCCTCCAGCTGCGACCACTCGCGCCAGAAGATCATCGAAGTAAATCCGTATCTGATCGATCTGCTCCGGCTCATAGATTTTCAACGGCGCCACAAAGCCCCGGCGGTTGTAGTGATCGACCTGTTGGGCCGAAAGTCGCTTGGGGGTCGGGTTGTGCGTGGGGTGGAAGGAGAGATCGCGCTGGAGTGCGTCCAGCTGCGCTGCATCAGGTGTTATTGAGAACTTGGTGTCCATCGTGTTGTCTTTGCTGTAGGCATATGAGGCATCGGGCTAGAGGGTTTGCCACCGGTTGGGTGCTCCCTGGGGCCGCGAACGATCGCGTCGACTACAGATTAAAGCAACCTACCGGCCTCTGCAATTGCATCAAGTCACCCGCAGCTCGATCTGTCACGGCTCCTCGGGAATCGGACTGCCATGGGGATCGCGAGCCCGACCATCGGTCTGTTCTTCCAATTTCCTGCGGATCTCCAGATCGGTGAAATGTTCCAGCGCCTCAGCCCGCTCATGCAGCCGATCGGGGGAGACTCCCGGATGGGTATCGAGGAAGGTTTCCCAGAGCCGATGGCTGCGCACCAATTCTTTCCCTCGCCCCATCCCGGGATCTGTCAACTGCCACTGCGACGAATCAGGAGATGGCTTCACCAACCCTTGTCGTTCCAGCCGCCTGAGAATTCGTGTCGACATGCGTTGGCGGCTTGGAGCGGGGTTGGACATCCTGCTGCGCTGGGAGGTCTCGTGCTGGCGATACAGGCTCGCCAACGTGTCTTCTTCCTCCACTTTCCGACGATGGTACATGGTCCTCATCCATCTAGCCAACCAGCCATCGATGGGACTGAAAAGGATCGCTCCTGCCAGGATCAAGCAGGCGACCACCACCATCATGCCAGCGGTCGACGTGCCAGGAAGATGCAAACGGCTTGGCAATTCGATCGCCAGCCAATGCCCCACGGCGGCAGAAATCGCTGCCACCCCGGCAGCAATCAGCAAAATCGATGGCAAGCGATGACTAAGCAGAATGGCGGCAGCTGGCGGGATGATGAACATACCGACCACCAGGAGGTTCCCGACCGCCTGGAAACTAGCCACCGCCGTCATGGCGACCGAAGTGGCCAGAGCGTATTGCACCACAGCGGGTGCCAGCCCCTGACTCTCGGCATACGCCTGGTCAAAGCTGCTGACTTTGAGTTCCTTCCAGAAAAGGAGAATCCAGGAGAGATTGGCAACAAGCAATGCCGCCGCGATCCAAATCGCCGTCGGCACGCGACGCCATCCACTGCTTCCTGCCTCGATAGGTACCATCTCCAAGTCGCCGAAGAGCACGCAGCCGGGATCCAGGTCGACCGAATCAGCCAGCTGGACCATAAGGATCAGCCCGGCCGCAAAGAGGCCCGTGAAGACCGTTCCGGTAGCAGCACCTTCATCGACTTTCCCCAACGACTTGGCTCGGTCCGTCAACCAGATGGTCGCCAACCCCAGGCATGCTGCGCCCAGCAGCATCGCGATCGCCTGCCTGCCACCACTCCACCAGTACGCCAGCACAATACCTGGCAGTACCGCATGACTGATCGCATCCGCCGCTAGGCTCATCCGACGCAGCACCAGAAACGTCCCCGGCAGCGCAGCCGCTACTGCGAATAGCGCGCCTGCCAGCACCACCCAGCCGTCGTATTCCCAGATCCACGGAAGTGTGCTCAGCGGGAAACATGCCCCTTCCCCGATTGGCTCAGCCATCCCTACCTCCCAACTTCCCTGCCGACGGGCTCGATGGCATCCCCGATGGGTCCTCCGGCACAATCGGATGCAGGCTTTCAGGCACCTCCATGGTGGAAACTCCCAACTGGGATTCCAGCCTTGCAAGCATGGTTTCATCCAGCCAGTGCTCGGTGGCATCCGCGCCTCGATCGATCGCTTCGGCGGGGAGGTCCAAAAGCAGGTGGAGGTAATGTTCAACAAAACGATGCTTGCGCACGGCGACGATCGCCTGCTGGATCCCCTTGGCGGTCAAGAACAGGTTGCCATGGGGCTCCCCGATCACCAGACCTTCGCGATGCAGTCTGGAAAAGAGCGATCGATGGTTGGCGACGTTTCCCGTCCATTGCATGGCTACCGCACCAGGGATCTCGGCGGAGCGGGCATGTCCGACGATGGTGGGCGCTTTGCCGCACGACTCCAGAAACTCGTAGAAGTCTCGCAAGAAGTGATCGCGGCGCACGATCCACTCCAGCGCTCGATGCCTCATCCATCTCCGCACCAGACCGTCGTGAGTCCCGAACAGCAGACTGACGAGGAAAAACGCGACGCCCGTCAACACAATCGCTGGTCCCGATGGGATCTTGTCTCCCTGATCGCTGATCCACGCCCCCACCATGCCGCTGGCCCCACCCAGCCCCATCGCGATCCAGAGCAGTCGATGCAGCCGTGTGGTCCAAAACCTAGCGGCTGCTGGCGGGATCACCAGCAGCGCCACCATGAGGATGGCACCCACAGCCTGAAGCCCGACGATGATCAGCGCGATGGCCGCCATCATCAACCCAAAATCCAACCACCAGACCGACCATCCGAGAGAGGTCGAAAAGGCAGGATCGAAACAGATCAGGCCGATCGGTCGCTTCAGCAACAGCACCAGTCCGACGGAAAGAAGGGAAGCCAGCGCGATCCAGCGCCCGTCTTCGGCGACCAGTGTCGCTGTCTTGCCGAAGAGAAATCCCTCCAGACCGGCTGCGTCCCCGCCCAGCCCTTGCACCCAGCGCAGCAGCACAGTCCCGACAGCAAACCATCCGGTGAGCACCACTCCCATCGCGGCATCCTCCCGCAACCGGGTGCGATTGCGAAGCACCAGCAGCCCCAAAGCCCCCAGGCCGGCACTGCAGGCTGCCCCAAGCAGCAACCAAGGTAACGACTTTCCAGACCGGCCAACGGCCCACAGCAGCCAGAAGGCAACCGCAATCCCGGGCAACGTCGCATGGCTGATCACATCGGCCACCAGCGCCCGCCTGCGCAACAACAGAAAGACCCCCACCGCCCCACAGGCTGCCCCCAGTAGGCTGGTACCGAAGAGAACCCACCAAGTGTTGTAGTCCAACCAACCCCTCACGGCCCCACTCCCCGCCGACGCATCGCCTCGGCCAACTCATCCAGCACCGTCAGCCGTCCGCCGTAGGTCTTCTGGAGATTCTCCTTCTGAAACACCTGCTCCACCTTGCCGTAAGCCACCACGCGCATATTCAGAAGGACAACTCGATCAAAGTAGTCGGGGGCGGTGTGGAGGTCGTGATGGACCACCACCACGGTCTTGCCCTCAGCGCGAAGGGAACGCAGCAATTGCATGATCGCCAGTTCCGTCGCTGCGTCGACGGCTGCAAAGGGTTCGTCCATCAAATAAAGGTCGCTCTGCTGCACCAAGGCTCGCGCGAGAAAGGCGCGTTGCTGCTGTCCACCAGAAAGCCGCCCGATCTGTCGATCGGCATAGGCATCCATCTCCACCGCCCGCAACGCCTCCATCGCTCGCGCACGCTCGACAGCCCCTGGCCGACGAAACCATCCCAACTTGCCGTAGGTACCCATCAGGACCAGATCGAGCACCGAGCAGGGAAACTCCCAGTCGACCGACTCCCTCTGTGGTACGTAGGCGACGCGCCCCCGCTGCTCGGCCAGCGACTTACCGAAGACTCGCACCTCCCCCGATATCGGCTCCACCAGCCCCAGGATCGCGCGAAGCAACGTGCTTTTGCCCGCACCGTTGGGACCCACCAGTCCCACCAACGACCCGGCTGGCAGATCGAGATTGACCTCCCACAGCACAGGACGCTGCTGGTAGGCCACCGTCAGATCGCGTATCTGTAGCGGAATGCTGGGGTCCAGCCGACTGACTTCTTCGTCCACCTCAGCTGCCATCTCTGATCCACCCCCGGAACCCACCCTCGGGGACACTTCCCCCAAGAGCCCTTGTGATCGTTGTGATGTTGTGATCCCACATCCCTAGGTAAGTCCCCTCATACGTTCCCTCAGGCCCCATGGCATCCGAGAATAATGATCCCCCCAGTTGCACTCGATGGCCAGCGCCTGCGGCACCCTGCAACACCGCCTCCATCCCATCGCTAGAAACACTGGTCTCGACAAACACGGCCGGCAACCGCCGCTCCACCACCTCCCGGACCAAGCCGCGAATGCGCCGCAAACCGGCCTCCGAATCGGTGCTCAATCCCTGAATGCCCTCGACACGAAGGCCGTAGCGAGCCCCCAGGTAGCCGAAGGCATCGTGAGAGGTAACCAGCCAACGATGAGCCTCGGGAATCGTCGAAAAACATTCCATCGCAAATCGATCCAGTCGCTCCAACTGCCACCGCAATCGACCCCATCGTTCCGAAGCCCCCGCAACCCGGTCCCCCATCCGCTCGACAATCGCTTGGAGCATCGCGTCCCCCGCCAGGATCCAGAGCGATAGATCCATCCAAACATGCGGATCAGCTGCCTGCGATCCCTCGCCGCGCCGCAGACGATCTTTTGGCAAGGCTTCCCCGACCGCAAACGGCTCCCCTGCCACCCCCGATCGCTCCAGCAACTGCTGCATCCGCCCCTCCAGATGCAAGCCGACATACAGAACCAGTCTGGCCTTGAGCACCCGGATCGCGTCGTCGCGCGTCGGGCGATAAAGGTGGGGATCCACCCCAGATCCGATCAACCCAGAAACCGCACATCCAGGCCCGGCAATCACCCGCGCGATGTCCGCAACCATCCCCACGGTCGCCACGATCGCTGGAGTCGAAGGCTCAATCGACTGCGATCGACATCCACCAAGTAGCAACGAAGCCCCAGTTCCCATGAAGACGCGCCGATCGCATACCATGGCTATCAACGCCCCTTCCTGCCCACGCGCCATCCCCACCCCGCCGCCATCCCCCAGAGGATGCAAGCCGGGTCCCGACCCTACGCAGACACTCCATCCAAAGGCTCTGCTGCCGCCCCGCCTCTCGGCTGTCACCTACCCAACCTGTCGGCAGTCATCAACGAAGTGCGGCGCGGAACCAACAGCGCCCTCCCCCATGGGAAAGGCCACCACGGAAACTACCGATGCTGCCGCATGTACTCATACACCGCCATCGTTGTAGCCGTGGCTACATTATAGCTGAGCGGCTTTCCGTAGACAGGAATCTCGACGACGTCATCCAACAAACGAAGTGCCCCCGCCTCAATCCCCAATCGCTCGTTGCCAATCACCAGCGCTACTTTTTCGGGAAAAGGATAATCGAACAGACACTTCGCCCCAGTCGCTTGCTCCAAGCCGACACGCCAATATCCCTCCCGATGCAACTCCTCCAACACCGGTTCGATCGTCCGACGCTGAACCACCTGAAGCACTTCGAGGGAATCGCGAGCGATCTCACGGTCGATCTTCCCTGGCCCACACTGATAAAGCCGTGAAATCCCCGCACATCCGGCCAATCGCGCAATGCGACTGAGATTCACGTTGCTCCGCAACGGCGCCACCACCAAGACAATCCCCCTCGGCTGCGGCAAGGCATCCGCTGGCTTATGACGAATATGCTCAAACTCGCTCATCACTCCCCCCAAGCCAACCTCACCCAAGAGCAACCCAACATAACGTCGATCCCCGAGGCAAAAAACACCCCGGCGGTGCCTGCAATTGCAGCAAAGCCCGGTCCCGCTGCCCAATAACATTGCACTGATCGCCTTCCCCACACGGCGCCCCAAGACCTGAAGCAGTCGATGAGGAAAAAAGAACGATCGCCTACGGGAAGATCTTGCACCGCTAGCATTCGGATTCGGGCGGTTGGACCGACCGCTGGTCATCGATCCAGTCTTTTCGGTTTCGCATTCTTTCGCTTTGGCACGAGCGCTGCATCTTTCGCCAACGCAAAGGCTTGAAGACGAAAGGAGGCGCCCCAGGAAAGAGACTCGACGAAACAAAACACATGCGTGCGATTGCCGCAGATCAAGCGAGGTCTGAAAGAGGGAGAGGACTTTCAGATCACACTAGGTCTGCGGCAATCGTCATTGAACTGCCACCATCGCCCCTACCCGACAGCAGAATCGCAAACATCCCTCAACCTCACCGTGGAATGCAAGACGTGCGATCGACCTCACCCTCACCCTGGGAGGGTCGCAAGGAACGAACGGGGAGGGCTCGATCATGCGGCTCAATCCATCGCGGACCATTCTGCCCCAACGATCGACACGGTGCCCCCTCCCCGCCTCGTCGTTTCTCCTTAGCGACCCTCTCCCGGAGGGAGTGAAAAAAAACGATCTCACCCTCCCTGTGGGAGGCTGACTGGATGCTGTGGCCATCGGTGTTGCTTGAGTCGCGGAAGCGAATCGATCGCATCCCACGAAAAAATCCGGGCAGTTTTTTTCCATAAAACTTAGGCGTAACTCTGTTGTGACGGGCCCCTGGCACCCCCTAGACTGTAGGGAACCGCTCGGCCTCTCGATCGCTCGATCGCCCCATACTCCCGGTGATGATTCGAGCCACCCGCAGCTGTCAATCACCTCATCGATTTTTCTAAGCAGCCGACACAAGGAGTTGATCGTGAAGAGTTTTCTTGGCCCCAAGAGCTTTGTCCAACGTTTCGCGATGTCCTGTTGGATCTTGGCGTTTAGCCTGAGTTCACTGGTCGAGGTACATGCTGCATCGATTTTTTTGAATCCACCCCCCGGCTGGAACGGCATGTTCATCTCGGCGAAGGTCTACGCCGGTTGGTACGAAGATGGGGGCTTGGGAGCGGATGTCGTCGATTCATCTAGCTTTCTACTAGCATCGCCATTTCCTCCGCGAGTGCCCGGCGAGACTCTCACTGGAACGTCGCTCTTTCTCAACCAGTTGCCAGACAGTGGCGCCCCCAAAGATAAAGCGCAGGTGCAACTCGACTACTCCGTTGTCGTCGGTGACGCGTCAGCGGGCTCATCGGACGCTTTTTTCTTTCGCATCCAGGGAACCACCAGCGCGGTCCTTGCCAAACATGACTTTGGGTTGGGGTTGGTGAATGCCAATGCATTCATCGCCGTCGAAGTGGATTTGGTGATTCCAGCGCCCGTGCCCGCTGCGTCGCTGGCGAGATTCGGATTTCCATCGCTTCCCTCCCTGACGACACTCCCTCCAAACATCGAATCTCTCTCTGCCGAAGGGGTGATTGGCCCCTTCTTCGGCCCCCCAACCGGCACCTGGACGATGGGGCCAGGTGATGCTGGATTTTCGATCCCAATCCCCCTGGATCCTGCAACCACCGAACAGTTTTCCTACAAACTGCGGTATAGCTTGCTGACCCCTTTTGGAACCGACCCAAGCATCGATCTATCGCTTCAGGGCAAGCTGGAGACAGCGACGGTGCCCGAACCTGGGTCCCTCCTGATCGTTTCCAGCAGCCTTCTTCTCCTGCCGATCAGACGCCGCAAACAAGTTGCTGGAAACGATGAAAATCCTCCAACAGCGATTGCCCAATAAGGCGATGTTTTTGGTCCATGCGGCACTTCTCTGGGCCACATTCTTCCTGCCGACCGGAGTAGGCGGCATGCAGTCGTAGGGGCAAGGGCTACGGAAAAAAGACGAGCGATCGATCTTGCCCTCCCCTTGGGATGCAAGGCTTCACCCTCCCCTTGGGAGGGTAAAAAAAACTAACCTAACCCTCCCCTCCGGCCCAAGGCCCTTCGTTGACTTACAACGACCTGCGACACTCCTCTGGGGAAATGTAGCCAGGCAATCCAGGCTGGTACCATGGTCTTTTGATCAGCCACGCATGATAGTCGAGATAAATGCGAAGCATCGCTTCCCGCGAGGAAGGGAAAGCTTCGACATAGGCATAAAACTGCTGCAGCCATTCTCCAAATCGCTCGATCTTCCGGGCCTCATCGCATGAGACTTCGGATCGATTCAGATGATGACGCACCAAGCCCACCCAGGTCAGGTTGTTTCCATCTTCACCCACGGTCACCAACCACTCACGAAATCCGTTGAGACAACCGGTAGCGTGATGGTATCCGTCGATAAAGTGAACGATGGCATCGAAAGTCGCAGGAGTCACGAACATCCCCGGTCGTTGGCAAACACCTGAAAGAACCTTCCACTGCTCTGGCTGCATCATGAAGCTCCTCGAACAGAAAATGGAAGATGCAAATCCCCAGGGTTTTACTTATTGACCAGATCCCAAGCCGTCAGCCATTCGACCTCTCCACGGGTCGCACCATAGTCGCGCAACAACCGCTCTTCCATATCCATCAAGTGAGCTGCACCATAGAAGATCGCGACCTTGCGATCTCCCTTTTCCAGTTGCTTGTCGAGCACTTGAAAGCACTTGGCATTCCGTTCGGTCACTAGGGTGCTGCGGCCCGAGGCGTCGGCTAGCCCTGCCATCTGGACATCCATCGACTGCATCTGCTCGGCCATCACCCGCCGCATTTTCAGTTCACGGTCTCGGCTGAAAAGCGCAGCGAACAATTCGATCTCCTGCCCCTTGGCCTGCTGACCGCTTTGAGCGGCGATCCCGGCGCCCATCAGACGCGCGAACATGCCGACCATGGAGTCGCCACGCTTGGTCATGTCCTGGGAGAACTCCGAAGGGCTCATATCGGCGTGCACAAAGTTCTTCGCTCGGTAATCGATGTGGTCCAGTTGGAACTCCAAGCCCAACATATCCTTCATGCCATTCTGCAGAGCGCCGACAGGGTGCCGGACATTCTCTCCCTGACTTGGCTCTGGGATGTTCACTTCGGGATCCGCCACCAGTTCGTAAAGCACCACATCGAAATCGCGAAAACGCCGGTTCAACTCGCGATAGTAGGCTCGCTGACCAACGTGAACGGCCCCCACCAAGACCACCTGGGAATTGGGCCATTTGGCTGCATCCAACTGGTAGGTCACCAGCGAAGTCTGCATCGCCGTTGGCGTTCCATCTTCCGACCGAGCGATTCGAAGGAAGTTTTCGGACTTCTTGCCATCGACTTTCGACTGAGCTGCTTGGCCGCTGCCGGCCGGCTGTTGGGTCGCAGGAGCGACCGTCCGCTCCTGGCTAAGCAGGCCGAAACCAGCCATCGACGCGCTCAAGCCCAACACGACCGCTGCCCAACGAGACGCTGATTGCTTCATCGCAAGCTGATCTCCCCAAAGCCCACCACCAGAACCGGTCCAGAACCACAAAAGAATGCCCGCACGAATCGCCGGTTGGAGTCTTGAAAGACCGACCAACACGATCCGAATCGAACCCCCTGATTCTACCGCGTCACAGCGAACCAGCCAAATTGGGAGCCAACCCTGGGGGTTTAGCGTGTCCAGCTGCCGGCGGTCACCACCATCTTCCGCCGTCTATGATCTCGGCCAGTCAAGGATACACCAGTCCCACCCGAGACGATCCTCAGGGGTTTCATCGGCTCGTCGTCGTAGCGACGCGCTCCTTCAGCCATTCCAGCAAGACGACTCCCACTAGGCAGATCGATTCTCCGCTGCATTTGTCGGGGGTGTCCTGGGTGGTGTGCCAGAAACCAGGTTGGCGACTGCTGGGGCGGGGGTAGTCGAAGTCGATCAGATCGACGACCGGAATTTTTGCGATCTGGTTGAGCGGCAGGTGATCGTCCCGGATTTCGTAGCGGGTACGCGGGACGAAGGCGCGGATTTCGAGACGATCGGCCACCTTCCAGACTTCACGGACCAGTTCCGGTGCAAATCGATAGCTGTTGGTCTCGTAGAAAATCTCTAGGTACTTGTCGGCGATCATGTCGACCAACACCCCAGCCTCATACCGCGAATGAGCCCCCGAGGCGATCTGCTGCGCGAAATGCGTCGAACCCAAAAAGTACAGCTCCCGGTCCCTCGCTTCATCGTAGATCAGCTCCTCACCATCGAAGAGCACCATATCCAGCCCCAGACTATCCGGTAGCAGTTTCATCGCATGGGAAAGTTCTTGCATCAAGGCGACCCCACTGGCGCCATCGTTGGCGCCGAGAAATACCCCCCGAGGCTGCTTCGGGTCGCGATCGGGGAAAGGCCGTGTATCGTAATGAGCGGCCAGCAACCACCGTCGCTGGGCAGATGGGTTCCACCGCGCGATCAGATTTTTCATTGCGACAGGCTGGCCCGTTTGCGGATGCCTAGCAGGGAACTCCTGGAAGCGGATCTCTGCCCCCGCCTTGCGAAAGAAATCGGCGAGCAGTTTCTGCTGACGCTCCATCCCCGACGAACCGCTCACCCGCGGCCCCAGAGCGCAGATCGACTCCAGATAGCCAATCGCACGGTCCGGGTCCAGCTGCCAGGTCTCAAAGAGTCTGCGGTGCTTGGGATCGATCAGGGCCCCTTTGACGGAACCTCCTCTGCCGACACCACTCCACCATCCCAAAGCCCCCAGCAATCCAATCAGCACCAAACCCAGTTTCCAAGTGAGCTTCGATTTCGCCCAGCTGCCAGGGACGACATCCCCTGTTGCGTTATGTCGATCCGCCCACGAATGATCCAGCGGACTTGAGTGCGTGCCTGAAGCCCCCCCCGGATGTTCCACACCCACCTCCCGCTTGGTCGACCAAGCCGAATGGTACTGCCCTGAGGGCGACTTGATCCCAGTGGCTGCAAGCCACTTCATGTACGGAGCCCAACCGCCGATTCGATGTGCGAAAGGCATCCGCCCGATGCGTCAAGAAAACGGCCCTCCATAGCCAACTTCCCTCCGTGCGGTGCATGCAACACTCCACCATCTTTTAGGTGCTGCGTCACATGCCTCCAGCGGCCGATATTGTGTGCATGCCAAGAACCAAGCGTCAACCAGGGGAATCCATCAAGTCCAAGCTCCATCCACCTTTCGTTGACTGCGAACCTTCTCCCCTCTTCGAGTCACCCACGCAAACCAAAAACCGAAGCTGGAAGTTGGACCAAATGGGAAGACAACTTTTCTGGCTTGATTTAGAATGAAACGCCCGGGAGTCACTCATCACAGCACGTATAGGATTTTGGTTCATGCGACTGTCTCAATTTTTTCAACCAGGTCGTGTCGGTCTATCGATTGAGCTTTTTCCACCCAAGACCGTCGATGCGATCTCCGGACTGGTCCAGACAGTTCAGGATTTCCAGAACTTCAAACCAGATTTCCTGACCTGCACCTACGGTGCGGGGGGATCGACGCAGGAGATGACGTTGCAGGTAGCCGAAGCGGTCAAGCGTCAAATGGGTTTGCCGATGGCCTCCCACCTGACGTGCGTCAACGCGACCAAAGAGCAGCTACGTCAGTACCTTCGCCGCTGCACCGAACTCGGGATCGATGCGATCGTCGCGCTACGCGGCGACCCCCCCAAGGGAGAAACCAGCTTCACACCGATCGAAGGTGGACTGCGCCATGCAAGCGAGCTGGTGGAGTTGATTCAGTCGGAGTTTCCATCGCTGGGAATCGCAGTGGCAGGGTATCCCGAGGTGCATCAGGAGGCGATTAGCGCGGAGGATGATCTGCGATTTCTGAAGCAGAAGGTCGATCGCGGAGCCGACGTTGTGGTAACGCAATTGTTCTACGACAACAGTGACTTTTTCCGCTTCCGCGACCGCTGCAACGAGGCGGGGATCCAGATCCCGATTGTTCCCGGTATCCTCCCCGTCACCAACTACGCTCAGATCCAGCGCATCACCACCCTCTGCAAAGCGAAGCTCCCGGAGACATTTGCATCGCGCCTTGCGATGAATGACGACCCCGAATGGCAGTTCCAGACGGGGGTCGAGTTTGCGCAAACGCAGGTCGATGAACTTCTGCGATCAGGGGTTCCTGGCATCCACTTCTACGTCTTGAACAAATCAAAAGCCACCCGCCAGGTGCTTCAGGGCGTCGGCTGGAACCAAAGTGTCCACTCCTGATCCCTCCGAAAGGGCCCGACCGGCCGCTCTGCTTCGCTACGCCATCCGTGCATCGACGATGGGCAAGTCGATCAAGCTGCATGGAATTTCATCGTCGTGTGAAGAAAAACTTCGGAATGCATCGCAATCCAAGACGTATTGTTTTATTGCGATGCCCTTGACGGCGAATCGAACCGTCGCGGAAAACCAGACCTCAAACGGATCGTGTCGACACGGACTCGGCTGAACCAGCGATCAGAGACCGCATTCTAGGGTTCCATCGAGTCACGGCCTCAGCGCAGCGAGGAATCGTGACGAAGAAGAATCAAGGAAGCAATTTGCTCTGCTTGGTTGCGGCAGCAATTCTCGCTTCAAACTGAGGATGCGGTAGCAGGATCCAAGGGACCTGACGCATGGCGAGCGATTCTGGCAGAAAGCCTCGTTGGTGAGCCAGGACGCGGTCGACTTCTTCCTCGAGCGCTTGTAGCCAGGAAGGGATTTCAAAGCCGACGCCAGTGGGTTTGCGCATCAGGTCATGGGTCTCGCGCACCAGTTCCTGGAACGCTTGCGATGGCTCACCTCTTGGATCATCCGAAAGCCCCTTCATCGCCGGCGCCACGTAGGCGCGTATTCTATCGATGGTCATCGGTCGCACAAAACGCTCACCGATGCGATCGGCAATCGTCGGCATCCGCATCGCGTACTTCTCCTGCAGCTTCACCAACTGGCTTTGGTATTGATCTGCCTCCTTGGAGATCCGCTCGGCCAACGCATCCTGCCACTGACTGGCAGCTCGGGAACAACCACACCGCACCAGCACTTCGTGCGCCCAGAATACCGGTTTGAGATTCCAATGAACGCGGTCATAACGAACGCGAAGACGGAGGAAATCGAGCAGCATGTAGAGCATTTCGCCGCGATCGGATTGGGTGGTGGTTGAGTTGTAGTCGCGATACTCGGCGTAGTGGTCGATGATCACTTCCAGAACAGCAGTCAACCACTGGACAGCCTCCAGACGTTCGATCTGGCCATCGTCGATCGCCTGAAGGAGCCTTTCCACCCCTTCGCTGGCTCCTTCTTCTTTGGCCTGCCGCAACCAGACGCTGACCCCTTGATGCAGGATCGCGCGGACGTTGCCCAGCCTGAGAAATTGCTGAGTGAACAGACCGGCGCCATAGGACTCGATGAAGGAGACCAAGTGCTTCCACGCCTTCAACTGATCGATACCTTCAAGACCGCTTAGTCGAAGTGTGCGGGCATGGGACAGCCAAGTGGCCAGCAGCGTCTCCGTCAGCCGCTCCAACCACGGAATCAGCCCCTGAGGCTCCGGTTCATGCCATCCATCCTCCATCAATTGCTCGATGCCCACCAACGGATCAGCAGGATCGCGGCGTCCTTGGGGCAGCCGGTCGGTCGCCTCCGCCTTAGAACGGTCGGCCTCCCAGGCCCATGCGTAGGCATTGCGAATCACCGCCTCGACCATCGCCTTGAATGCGATGCGGAACAACTCATCGAACTCCGTCACCGCGCCATCCCCAACGGGATTGCGATTCTCCATCTTCCTCGCTGACTCGAGGAGTTGAATCGATTCCTGGAACAAGCCTTGCCTTGGCAGCCAACGCAGCAGATGCGTCAGCATGCGTCTACGGGAACGAACGCGGAAGATCTCCTGCGGATCGCCACCGCGAACCAGTGGCACATAGAGCAATGCTTTTTGCTTGAGCAGCTTCAAGTACTCAGGAAAGATCTCCCCGAGGCCCTGCGGCTCCCCTGCCATCAGCGAGGAGAACATGCGGATTCCCACCCGCTGCTCCTCATCCAACTCTCCCCCTCGCATCGCTCGGGAATCGCCCGCTCCCGACTCGGTGTGGATCGAAGAGAGCAGCAGCAGCATGGCGTCGGAGACTTCCACGGTGGCGTGCACGATCGCTTCCACCAGCGATTCTTTGGTGACCCGTTTCTGATCGAAAAGACTCATCGAATCGGGGTCCGATCCCCCCTTGGGGATTCGGTAGGCGTGGACCTGAGAGAGCAACTCTAGCAGGTTCTTTCGGCAGAGGCTGGCCTGCTGCCCCCACTCCTGCAGCATTTCGCGTCGATGGTCCTGCTGTGCAGAATCCACCTCCTGGCAGGCAGTCGGTCGGAGCATCGCTACCTGCCGCCACATCGTGGCCATCGCTTCCTGAAACTCTAAATGGTGCGAGATGCGTCTAGCCTCCCGCACCAGGGAATCCTGCGATTCGGTATCGACCTCAAAAAGGCTGCTGTCGACCCCATCTGCCGTGCTGTCTTCGTAAACGACGTCGTCGTACGCCGACTTAAAAAGCTCCTTGTCTGTCGACTCCTCGGACTCCTCCATTTCCCGATCTGCGTCCCAGGATGCATCTTCCGAGGAGGGTGGAGATCCTTCAGACGGATCGTCCGAAGGAGCGCTCGAGGAGGGACGTGGCGATCCCAAGCGGAACTGAACCGGCTGGAAGTATTCGCCGCCGTTGGCTTCCAAGCAGGCAAAGAATCGTTCGATCAATCCCCACCGCTGTGCCTCGTCGATGGCGGCCGACGGGTTGGAGGGCAAGGGCAGCGGCGACTCGATCTCCAGTCGCATCAACGAATCCATCCAAAGTCGCGTCAAGTCCGGAAACGCCGTCTTGCCGCTCCACAAACCCACCCGTTCCGCTTCGCTCAACCAGTGCACCAGCAGCGCCTGGCTGGCGACGAAATCCCGTCGCTCCAGCAGCGCTTCCACGACAAGGGCATAGGCTTTGGGGGAATCGAAAATGTCTGCGTGCTGCGCCCAAAACCGAACATCTCCGGTCGCAGCCCCTCCCCGACACCACAGCCGCAAGGCTCTTGCAACCAGCTGAGCCGACTGGAGACTTTCCTCCGGGTCGGTCGCATTCAGATCCTGGACTTGATGCGCCGCATACTTTCTCCACCAGTTAGCCAGCGACTGAAACTCCAGCTCCGCGCGGTCGCATGCCTGCGTGTCATCCCGCGCGGCGGCCTCTCGCCACAGCCTAGATTGGAACGAAAAAATCTGCTCCATCAGCGTCACGAGATCCTCGGCGCGGTGATCGACCACCGAGGCATCGGGACCGCTGGAACGCTGAAAATTGCCACCAAACCCAAGCAGATTCCAAGGGTCTACGATCGCTCCACAGGCTATCCCCCGCTCTAGCAACCCGCGCACCTGCCCTGGCACCTCCAGCGCTCGCTTCAAATCGCCACGCCGCAGTTCTTGCAAGCCGCAGGTCAACAGGCAGTCGATGCGGCAAAGCAGGCGAGCCGAGGGAACACGCACATGATCGGACTCTTCCATGGCCGTCAGCGAGCTTCCCATGCGAGCAAATAGACGAGCCAACAGGACATGCTCGACCTGGCTGCCCCGGAGAATCGCCAATTGGGTGTTCAGGTGCTGTCGAGCCCCTCCAAAACTCTGGCGGCGGACTCGAGCTTCTACTTTCAGCCTCGCTCCGTGGGTCCCTTGGATCTCCTTCAGCAACAGGTCGTAGAACTGATCGCGATTGCGAGCCACTGGGTCGAGAAGGCTGGCAAGGGTCACGGAGGAATCATGCGTCAAAGGCCCCGCCCCACAAATCGTCGAGGCCATCAAGACAGTCCCTGCAAGCACCGCCGCCGCCTCGGTCAACCACTCCGACGGACTCCCTTCCCCGCGACTTTCCCGCAGCGCATGGATCCGGCTCAACAAAGCATCGATCGTCACCTGCTGAACAATGAAACGCCGATACAGACCCTTCTCATCAACGGTGTCGGGATCCCAGTGCCCAAAGTGATGATTGGGCCGCTTGTTCGACGGATGATCGAAGTCGTAGGCTCGCGGATCCAGCGACAGCTCATCGATGTTCTCGATATCGAAGTATGCGGCATGAAGCAGCTCTTGTGGTGTCGCCGCTAAAAGCCTCAACGTCTCGGAGATGATGCCGTGGTAGACGCCGAAGGCGACACCCGCCCCACGAATATACAGCGGTATCGGCGCGATCCATTCATGCTCATAGGGCTCGAACTTCTTCCCCTCAAGAACGGCGATCGGTCGGTAGCCGACGAAATTGTTCAGCCGCCGGATCGCCCCCGAAACAATCCTCTCCCGCTCGTCCCATGGCCCACCCTGCAACACCACCGACTCCACCGCCCTGGCCAGAAAGAATCCGTTGAAAATCCCCTCCGGTTCCTGATGAAAGAGCAGGTCTCGGTGGAAATCGAGATATTCGGGCAACAGATGCAACCAGACCAGAGAGAGAATTTCCTGCCCCTGAATCGCATGGCGGAAGGGGCCATCCTGATTGCTCAGTTGCACTAGGTAATCTTGCATCCACTGCTGCAGCGTCAACCACGCGGGTTGCCCAGCGAAGGGGCTGACCAGCCCTGGTGTTGGTTCATTCCCGCCACCATGGATCGCTTCACCGTAAAGCCGATTGAACGCTTGATACGTATGGGCATCTGCAGGCGCGGAGGAAAAGCAAAGGTATCCCAGGACCTGCAACAGGTCAGCGTCGCGTCCGCTTCGAAGTGGCTCGACACTCACATCACGTCCCCAATGCCATCCGGCTTGACCCTCGGTGCGCTCAGCGTTGGCTCGCCATGCACCGGCGACACCTCGCGCGAAACCTCTCGCTCACCAACCCATCGCCATGTTCGATTCAATCACTCGTCTCGCTCGCTCCAGATCCGCTCCGGTCTGATTCATATAGAGCCGAATCGCCTGAACCTTGTCCCCAGTCGAATTGGCCAAACATTCGCGGGCGATGGAGCAGATTCCTTCGGTACGACTGGGGATACCCAAAGCCGATTTGGAGATCACCCAGCTATCCCGAGGCCTCCGTGTCAGTCTCAGCAAACGGTCTTCCGGGAAATAGTCCGCCAAAGTCTCGCGAGCCGCCTGCTCGTCATCCGCCCAGGTAATCATGATATGGCTGTCGGTCTCCACCTCGAAAAGCGGCATCAAACTGCCTCCTCGCAAGAAAATTGCTGACTTGGAGCCGAATCGGGCCATCCTGCCGGCCCTCACCACGCCGCAGATCACCACGCCGCAGATCCATGTCCCAGGCTTCCGGACTGCTCCCGGCACTCCCCTGAGCCATCCCCACAGAATCTCAATCCTACTCCCAAAAGGACGTTCGCCCAAGGCCTCAGACCACCCTGTCTGCCATCGCTTCCCCCCTCCATTTGGCGAACTGGATTTCAGAGGATCGCACCCCCGAGGAGTGGCGAAAGTCAATTTTCTCTCCGGCCCATGACGGGTATAGTGTTACAGGATTCGGCATGCAGTCGTTCGGACTCGCGGGTCGACGCATCCACACCACCTTGCGGAACAGCCTTCTTGACCGAAGGAGGCGTTTCCCTTTGCCCACGGAGTTTTTCGATGCGACTTTTCCTTTGCCTCGGATTGGCTCTTCTCGCCGTTGCCACCACCTTAGTCCAGGACACATGCGCCCGCCAATGGTCCGATAAAACAGGCAACTACAAGGTGGAGGCGCAGCTACTATCGTTCAACGATTCGACCGTCATCCTTCTTCGCGAAGACGGGCAAAAGGTGGCGGTCGACATCGACCAGCTCAGCCAGGCCGATCAAGACTTCCTTAAGTCCGACCAGATCGCTCACCAGGCCGATAAGCCGATCAGCGAGTTTCAGACTTGGACGATGCGGGATGGCACTAAGGTGCTAGCTAAGGTGCTCGCCTACGGCCGCAAGGAACTGGTGGTCCAACAACGCAACGGCAAAATCTACTTCAACGACCAGCTACTGGACGAAGCCGACGACGGCTACAAGAAAATCATCCCCAGGATCGTCGCTGAATTTGAGAAAACCAAGATCGATACACCAGAAGAACTACTCAAGTGGGTCCGCAAGCACCCCAACGCCAAGAAGACCTATCTCTGCGAAGGAGTCGTTCTGGAACTGGCCAACGGCAAGCAATTCGGCGTCCCGTTTTTTCTCTTCGACCAAAAGGAGATGAAGATCCTGGAACCAGGCTGGCAGGAATGGCTATCCGAGAAATCGGACGAGGAAGAACGTGAACGCCAAAGCTTCCTTCTGCGAGCCCAAGCGCAAGCCTACCAAGACCAAATCGATGCCCAAGCCAGCCAACAGCAGCAGATCCAGATGATGCAACTGCAGATGCTGGCTGTCGCCACCGGCGTCGTCTCGATGTGGGAAGTCTGCCTCTATCCGGCCCCCGGCGTTCCAGCCCGCCCCATGTGCGTGATCGTCCCAGCTCGGGATAGCGAAATCGCCTCGCAGATGGCTCGCGCCCAATACCCAGGGTTCGGGATTGGATCGATCCGACGCGTCAGCAACTGATCGCCGCTGGCCAAGCCCCCGCATGCTACGACCACTGCGATTTCCAACTGCCAGCTCCCAAAAGCGGGGCGGCAGCAGCCAAAAGGAACCGCAGCTGGACGCACCACCCAAGGATCCGACTGACCCGTCCTTCTCAAGAGGCGGCCAGCTGGTGTGATGATCGACAGCGGAGGCAACCGAGGGGTGCTTCGACACGACATTCTAATGTCCATTAGAATGTCGTATCGCCGCTCAGCAGGTCACCTCGCGGCATCGAGTGCTCAAGAGTGCGATCGCATCCTTCATTCGTTGTGAATCGACCTGGTGGACATCGATCGGCTGCCCGACCCCGGTGAGCATGGTCAGCGTCAAACGCCCCCCCAGATGCTGACGAAACTCTTCCAGCCCATCGACTAGTTGAGGGTGATCCAGCAGCGGATCGAAGACCGGCAGTCCTAGCTGCCCAAGGGCTTGAAGGGTTTGATCGAGCACCTCAGGTGGCAACCCATGCGCCAGGGTGGAGTAGGCGGTATCCAAAGCCACTCCGATCGCGACGGCTTCCCCATGCCGCAGGCGATAGCGGCTGAGCCCCTCCAGTTTGTGGGCCGACCAATGACCGAAATCCAGCGGCCTCGCCTCTCGCGACTCAAACGGATCCCCGCCTCGTGTGATGTGCATCAGATGCAGCGTCACCGAACGCTGCAAAGCCTCTCTCACCGGCAAGGCCTTGCGGTCAGCGATGTGCCTGGCGTTCCGATGCAACCACTGGAAGAATTCGGAATCCTTTAGAAGCGCCACCTTCACCGACTCGGAAAAGCCGCAGCGGAAGTCGCGATCCGGAAGCAGTTCCAGCAGTCGAGCATCGTTGACAACCCCCCAGGGAACAGCAAAGGTGCCCTTCCAGTTCTTCTTACCGAATGCGTTGATCGCATTCTTGACCCCCACCCCGCTATCGCCCTGCGCCAAAGTTGTCGTCGGGATGCGCACTAGACGGATGCCTCGGTGAGCGATCGCGGCGGCGTAACCGACGGCATCCAGAACTGCACCTCCGCCAACCACCAGGATGTAACTGCGCCGGTCCAGCCCTTCCGCATCGATCGCTTCGAATACCGAATCGACCCATCGGGACTGGTTCTTGACCTCCTCACCACCTTCCAGCCATCGAACCGGACCAGTGGCTTGCAACCGATCGCTTCCTCCCAACCGCTCTTCCAGTCGTTCGATCAGGCGGGGGTCTGCATCGCTGACGCCTTGATCCACCCAGCACTGCACGCGAGCCGCCCCCCCCTCGCTCCCTTCCATCAGGGACTCCACAACCTCCCAGTCGCTCCCAAGACAATCGTCCGTGAAGCGCAAGCGATGGCGATAGGGAACCTGAAAGTCGATATCGAGTTTCCGGGGGTCGCCCCGATGCTTAGGTTCTTGCATGGCGGATGGAATCGGTGGGGGCGCGAATCGGGGGACCGACAAGTGGGCTGTCACCTCGTCATTGTGATCCGCCACTGGCTCCCTGAATAGGGTCCCCGGTCGCTCGGTTCCTCCTCCACGCTCCAAGGAAGAATCCCCACCCCCCGCAAGCTCGACTCAATCCTCACCACCGCTAAGGCCATTCGATGCCGCGCTTCCCATTCAGGACCGGTCGTTGCCGACCTGCTGCAGCCTATCGGTCGACGGATCACCACAATGCCACTGGCCGCTAGGTGTCGTATGCCGGCGTGCTGCAAGCCGCTCCAAACCCCATCGCTCGCAAGGTGCGAGTGCAAAGTGCCGCAATCGCCAGTGGCCCGCTATCGAAAGACGCGGTCGGGTCGCCGCCCCGCATGCGGATCGCTACAGAAAATCGGATCGGTTCGATTAGGTCGACGAAGCGTTCCACTTTCTGCCGGTCAACCGCTGGTACGCTTCGATGTACTTCTCGCGAGTTTTCGCGACAACATCTTCTGGCAGTGATGGGGGTGGGCTGTTCCGATCCCAACTGGTGGTCATCAAGTACTCGCGAACGAACTGCTTGTCGAAGGAAGCCTGTGGACCTCCCGGTCGATACAGATCAGCTGGCCAGAATCGGGAGCTGTCGGGGGTCAGCACCTCATCGATCAACAGCAGATTCCCGTCGCTCCACCCAAACTCTAGCTTCGTATCGGCTATGAGGATCCCGCGAGCTGCCGCTAGCTGGGATCCCTTCCGATACACTTCCAGCGATCGCCGTTTGAGCTCCTGCGCCAGTTCGGCTCCCAATGCATCCACCATCGTTTTCAGTCCGACGTTTTCATCGTGCCCACTGGCTGCCTTCGTGGCTGGTGTAAAGAGTGGCTCTGGCAATTGGGCGCACTGCACAAGACCAGATGGAAGCGGCAAGTCACAGACGCGACCGGTGGCCAGATAGTCGCGCCACCCTGACCCCTCCAGGTATCCCCGCACCACGCATTCAAATGGGATCACCTCCGCCTTGCAGACCACCATGCTGCGACCCTCCAAATCCCCCTCAGGATCGCATCTCAGAACCTCGTCCGGTAACGACTGGTCCAGCAGATGGTTTGCTTCTCCCAACTGTTCAAACCAAAAAAGACTCAGTTGGGTCAGCAAACGTCCTTTGTCTGGAATCGGTGTCGGTAGAATCCAGTCGAAGGCGCTGATCCGATCGGTGCTGACGATCAGCAGGCGATCGCCGAGATCGTAGACGTCGCGTACCTTCCCTTGACGCTTAGGGAATGGGAGATGGGTTTCAAGGATAGCCCTCATGCCTTCGATGATCCAATCCTATTGGCGTATGTTGTTGGGAAAATAGCCCGCCGATCCCAAACCCTTGGCAGCCAACCCACCACTCGCGACTCGACCAATTCGCCAGCAACGACGCAGTTCGACCACCCCATTCCGAGGAGGCTTAGCGTACACTAAGAAAGTCGGCTTGGGGAGTTGCCAAGCGGTCGACAAAACAGAGTCGGTAGAAGGTGGTCGGCAAGGGGCGCGCATGCACACGATCCAGTTTTCTCTTGCAGGGATCGACCACGATGCATCGCGCGCTGCCCGTGTCGCCTACCTGACCAGTTTGGAAGGAATTCCCTGGCCCTGTCAAATCGAACTGCAAGGGGACCTGCTGAGTCTCCGTCGCGAAGTAGGCGACTCCGGGAAGCTGACGATCCTTTGGCCAACTCAAACCCTAGGTCCAGTCGCCCTCTCGACCGCAACACTGCGAGTGCAGCTAGATCCCTACGACCTTCCCTTGGAGCTGGCACGCGGGACGCTGGTTCGCGTCCGCAATCGCGCATCGGAATGGGAGTCATTCGGGATCGATCCAGGTAAGCCTTTCGACCAGCAGATCGAACTGGCCGTCGAAGCCCTGCTCGACTGCATCATCGCGCCGAGGTTTTCCAAGGAGTCATCCCAGCACGCGCAGCGATCGATCGAGCAGACGCTTCAGGCCCAGCAGTTGCTGATGGAACAAATGACGGCACTGGCATCGACTCCCAAACGCCCACCCGAGGCTTCCAATGCTCCAGTCATCGGCTTTCGAATCAGCAACGCCACGAACTGGAAACCTTTGGCCGATCTGACAAAAGCTCACAACCATCTGGCGTTCGTCGAAGTTCCCTGGGGTGGTGATTCGTCCAGCCAATGGGAAAAAGGGCTCCGCGAAGCCGGGGAAAAGATCGAGTGGTGCAACAGGCAACGGATTCCGTGCGCTGTGGGTCCCTTGATGAGCCTTCAGAATCAGGGGATCCCTCCCTGGATGTATCTGATGGGAGATTATCCTTCCGTCGTCGAGCTGTCGCTTGAGCGAATGAAGAGAATCGTTCGTGCATTTGCCGGCAAGGTCCAGCTTTGGCACGTGCTCTCAGGAGTCAACGCCGCCAATCAACTCCACTGGGACGACGCGCAACTCCTTCAGTTCATCGTTCAGGCGATTCAGTTGGTACACCAGCTTTCCCCGAATTCCCCCCTGCTGCTTTCTGTCGATCAACCTTGGGCGGAGTACCTCGCCTCGCGACAGAATGCCTACTCCCCGCTCCACCTTGCCGACGCGCTGCTTCGCGCCAATCTGGGCATCACGGCCATCGGGCTGGAAATGAACCTCGACGCTTGGCCCGGCGGCTCCCTACCACGCGACCCTCTGGACGTTTCCGATCTGATTGATCAATGGTCGATGCTGGGGATTCCCTTAGTCGGATTCCTAGCGGCTTCCCACCATGGCGGCCACGATCCAGGCGCGTTCCCCCAGGTGGAGCTGCCTAGCCAGTGGCTGAAGGCTAGAACCCCAACCACCGATGCATCGGCCCATTCCATGGGGAGGAATCTCTGGATTGCCTCGGTCTGGAATGCCTTGCGAGCCAAGGGGAATCTCCATGCCTTGGTATGGAATCAAATCGACGACCACGCTCCACACTTTCTCCCGAATGCCGGCGGGTTCGACGCTAGCGGGAAGTTGCGATTTCCCTTTTTACTTCCGAAAAAACGGTGACACGCCACCGCGATCGTCTTGGCGAATCTTCCAACGACCTTCCCAGCCCAAAGCTCCAAGCAACTCCCACGGTTCCTCCGCTGGATAGCCCCCCCAACCTCCGGGAAGGCTCGTCTGGATTCAAAAAGCCAAATCGGGCATACTTCCGGCTCGATCATCTCCTGGCAACTCGCATTGCCAGGTTGGGTCTTTCCTCCCTTCGCCCTGGGAAGTGATGACAAGACTAACCGACCGACCGCAGGATGCCGTTGGTCGCCGAAGGGCTCGCGACTTCAAGGAGGAATTGTCGATGTCGATTTCCCACCCAGCCAGCCATCGCCCCGGCAGAGCGATTCCCGACCAGGCCGCTCCCGCCGGACGCACAGCCGGGATGCCTCGGCCAGCCGAGACGCTTCCGACCAGTATTTTTTGGCCCTATGCCATTTCGATCTGGCTGGTTCACGCCCTCTCCCTGCTGGCGATTGCACCGTGGTTCTACTCCACCAGTGGCTTGGTCGTGTTGGTGGTCACCCATTTTTTGTTCGATGGACTGGGTGTTTCTATTGGCTACCACCGATTGCTGACGCATCGAGGTTTCGCCTGCCCGAAGTGGTTTGAGCATCTGCTGGCCATCTTCGGCATCTGCACCCTTCAGGATTCCCCGGCGCGTTGGGTTGCGATCCACCGGATGCATCACCAACACAGCGACAAACAGGCCGACCCTCACTCCCCCTGGGTGACATTCTTCTGGGGCCACATGGAATGGCTACTGGTGAAGGATCGCCGGCACGACAGCGTCTTCCACTTCGAGCGATATTGCCGCGACCTCCTTCGCGACCCCTTCTACCAGAAGGTGGAACGCAAACTGATGTGGCTTTGGATCTATCTAGCGCACGCCGCGGCAATCACCGCCATGGGCTATGCCTTTGGTCTTTATCAGGAGGGGACCCGCGCCGCGGCTCTCCAGATGGCAGCAAGCTGGCTGGTTTGGGGAGTTTTCTTGCGCACCGTCTTCACCATGCACGTCACCTGGGCGGTCAATTCGGTCTGCCACAAGTGGGGCTACCGAAACTATCAGACCCGGGACGAAAGCACCAACAGTTGGTGGGTGGCTCTGCTGACGTTCGGAGAAGGATGGCACAACAACCACCACGCCGACCCACGCAGTGCCCGCCATGGGCACCGGTGGTTTGAATTCGATATGTCTTGGTTCTTGATCCGGCTGTTTGAAAAAATCGGTCTGGCATCTCAGGTGGTCGGCCCCAGGTTGCGACTGGGCACCATCGCCAACGAGTCTATTGACGAGATGCCGGAATGACCTTCAGACGCAGCGTCTTGTCCCCCCGCTGAACGACAATCTCCGTCTCCTGCCCCACCCGCAGCCCTTCAATGGCAAAGGTATAGTCATAGACGTTCTCGATCTTCTTCCCTGCCAACTCGACGATCACATCACCACCCTGTACTCCCGCAGTTGCCGCCGGGCCATTCTTGGCGACACCGGACAACTTGACTCCCTGGATGTCGCCCTGAGCGTAATCTGGAACAGTCCCTAGAAAAGCGGTCAACATCGCTCGCTTCCCCTGGTTCTCCGGCGCTGCCTGCGCGACATACTCAGGCGGCTCAGGTCGCGTTGAAATCGAACGTGCGATCAATCCCATGAGGCGAGCCACCTGGGCGGCTCCTTCGTAATTGATCAGGTCAGGGGTATCCCTGGGTGTATGGTACTCTCCATGCGATCCGGTGAATGCCGATAGGATCGGCACGCCGGCCATGAAAAAGGTACTGGCGTCGGTTGGCAAATAGGAATCGCTCTGCAGCGTCAGCGACAATCCGACCACCGCGTTCCGCTGTTCGATCTCCTGCGTCCACACTGGCGAAGACCCAACCCCTTGAAGCACCAGTTTCTCACGCAGCCTCCCGATCATGTCGAGATTGAAGCAGGCTGCGACCGTAGGGGCCAATCGCACAGCACCAGCCCCCGTCGGAACCGCTGCCCCATGCCCATGCCCATCCCCCTCGGATGCCTCGGCCGAATCCCTCTCTCCCGATTCCTCCTGCCGCAGCCCTGGATAGAGCCCATCAAACTGCTCGGCAAAGTAGTCGGACCCCAACAACCCCAACTCCTCTCCCGACCAAGCGGCAAAGAGGATGTCATGCTTCAGTGAAAGTTTTCCAGAACGCTTTTGAGCTGCGAGGAACTGAGCGATTTCCAGCATCCCGGCAACACCCGATGCGTTGTCGTCCGCACCGCGATGCGTCCCACCTCGCTCCTCATCCCGGGCCAGCGAAGAACCGCCTTGTCCAGTACCAAGGTGATCGATGTGCGCCCCAACCACCACGACATGCGAGCTGGGCTGGGATCCGGCGCGGAGCCATCCGAGGACGTTCCGCCCCTCCTTCTTGATCTGCTGCACATCGATCGAAGCCGCCAGCGATACCCCCTCCAGCGGGAATCCCATCATCAGCTCACCACGATCCAGAAACTTCTGCATCGCCTCCAACGACTCTTCAGACTTGCCTGCCTTGAGCAACGTTTCCGCGACGCTGTCGCTGACGCTGACGACCGCTAGACTCGATCCGGCAAGCGTTCCATCCATTTGCAATGGCACAAGAGGTTCCCGAATACCGCTGGTCGGCCCGCTGACGACGATCAGCCCCACCGCCCCGCGATCCCTCGCGGCCATCGCTTTGTATCGAAGGCCTGAGTATCGTGCCAAGTGCTGCCGCCGCTCCGGCGTGACGTCCATCGGCATCTGTCGATAGACGATCACCCACTTCCCTTCAACATCCAGATGCACATAAGAGTCATAGCCGGGCTGCCCCTCGTCCTCAGGTGCTACGATTCCATATCCCGCAAAGACCACCGGAGCATTAGCCACTTCGCCCTGCCGACTGAACGATACCGGTCGCCATTCGTCATTGAGCTTCCATGTGGTTTCTCCACAGGTCAACCGGTTCGCCTCGCCCAGCGTCACCCCGGCGGTGAAAGGAAACGACTGATACCAGTTCCCGTCCACCCCGGCCGGCTCCAAACCCAGCCCCTCCAGGTACGACGCGACATAAGCAGTGGCTTTCGCCTCCCCGGGAGTCCCGGTCAGTCGTCCGCCCAGTTCGGGACGGCATAGATAATCGACATGCCGCCCGATGTCGGCAGCAGTGAAGTCCGCCGCAGTCGCCCGTGCTGCCTCGCCACCGGCAATTCGATCCGATTCCATCGAACTCTCGACGAGAGCGACGTCGGTGTCGTTTGAGTCGATTTCTAGTGCCTGACGGGCTCTCAGGTGATCCCAGGTCGCGGTGAAAAGCTGCGACGATTTACTTGCGGTTCGATTGCTGGTCCAAGTCAAATGATGACCGTCGGGAGAAAAGACAGGAAGGCCATCAAAGCCTTCGGTGGTCGTCACGCGAACGGGGGTCTTCTCCCCTTTGGCATCAACCAAATAGAGTTCGAAGTTGCTGAATCCCTCCAGGTTCGACGCGAAAATCAAATAGTCTCCGCTGGGATGATAAAACGGTGCCCAGCTCATCGCCCCCAGTTTGGTCAAAGCGCGCACATCCGATCCATCGATCCCCATGGTAAAAATCTCCGCCGTCGCTCCATTCTCGGAGAATCGGCGCCAGCAAATCCGCTTTCCATCTGGAGAGAAAAAGGGGCCTCCGTCGTAGCCGGAAACTTCGGTCAGTCGCTTGACCTGAGTCCCGTCGCGGCGCATCAAGTAGAGGTCAACCGCGCTGGCCGGATCCTGTTCGAACAGTTGCTTCTGCGACTCGGACAATTCCCCAGAATACGCACCGCGATTCGATGCAAAAACGATCCACTGACCATCGGGCGAATAGGAAGCTTCGGCATCGTACCCCATCGCGTCGGTCAAACGGCGATACTGCCCGGTCGATCGATCCCACTCCACCAAATCATACGTCGCGTCGTAGTCCCATGCATAACGGCGGGTCTGCCCCGAGGCACGGAACGCGAGCTCCTCTTCCATCTTCTTGCGTGCATCGGGATCGAACTGCGTCGATGCAAAAAGAACAGTCTCGCCAGTGGGGTGAATCCAGGCACAGGTGGTTTTGCCATAACCGGGGGAGACGCGCTGGCTGTCCCCAGTTTCCATGTCCATCCAGTAGATCTGATAAAACGGGTTGTCTGCCTCCCGTTCGCTCTGGAAGACCATCTGCTTGCCGTCCGCAGCATAGTACCCCTCGCCGCTCCGTTTCCCCTCAAACGTCAACTGGCGAATGCCGGTGAGGAACCGCCTCTCCAAATCCTCAGTTGGCTTGGCTTCTTCCCTTTTCCCCGTCTCCGGTTCCTGCCCGAACAGCCTTTGGGCTACCGGTAGCCCAAATGTCACCGGCCAGCCACCTCCCGACCACAGGATCGCACCGACGAAGATCGCTCCTAGCCATCGGCGTCCCAAGAAGCAAACCACCGGGGGTACTTCAAAGACCATGCATGCAGTCCTTCTGTTGTGAGTCGATATTGGATGCAGGCCAAGGGATCGCCATCGCCTGCCAAGCTGTTTGGGAAGGGTGCCTGTGCACCAGGGCGGGGGGATCGATCGCGCTGACTTCCATCGGGAAAGAGTTTTCTTCCCAGTTGGAATGCTCCCGCGAACGATCCAGTAGTCCATTGTAATGGGGTGAACAGACCAGGCGAGTCCTCTTGAAAACCACCAGCTCAGGGGTCGATCCAGGACCCGGTTTCTGGCACAATCGTCCCGATACATCCGTTCTGGTAAATCCGTTCTGGCACAAACGGACGATTCCCGGCGACAGGGTTCGCTGATCTCTCTTTGCCCAAGTGCCTTTTGCTGAGAACTGAACATGCCAATCCTTTGGGAACGCTCGGGACTGGACTGCCGACTTTCGATGGAAGATTTTCGGGAGGCGATCGAGGCGATCCTCGCCTTGAAGGGAAATCCCAGCCGCATCCTGGCAATCCCCCCGGACCACACGAGGTCAGCCAGCCGGGCAGGGGAATTGACTGTCGCGCTTCACGAACTGGCCCCCAAGCAACTGGTCGATATCATGCCGGCTCTAGGGACACACGAGCCGATGTCGCCGGGAAGACTGGAAAAAATGTTTCCAGGCATCCCCCAGGATCTCTTCCGTATCCATCGTTGGCGTAACGATGTGGTGCGTTTGGGACTGGTCGATGCCTCCTATGTTGAACAGACAACGGAGGGGTGTTTTGCCGAGCCATGGCCGGCGGAAGTCAATCGATTGGTGGTGGAAGGGCGACACGACCTGATCCTCTCGCTGGGGCAGGTGGTGCCGCATGAAGTCATCGGCATGGCCAACTACAACAAAAATCTTTTTGTCGGAGTCGGTGGGTCGGGCGGGATCCATGCCAGCCACTATCTGAGTGCGCTTTACGGGATGGAGCGGATCATGGGCCGCGGCGACACGCCACTTCGGCGAATCCTGAACCGCGCCTCAGAACTTTACGCATCCCACCTGCCGATCGTTTATGGACTGACGGTAGTGGAATCTTTCCCCGACGGCTCACAAGCCACCCGCGGTCTATTCTTTGGCGAGGACCACGACGTCTTCTGGCGCGCCTGCGAATTGGCTGCGCAGGTCAATTGCTTCCAGATCGCCCAAGCCGCCGAGACGATCGTTGTCTCCATGGACCCAGCGAAATACAACACCACTTGGCTCGCCAACAAAGCGATCTACCGAACGCGGATGGCGATTCGCGACGGAGGCCAACTGGTGGTCATCGCTCCTGGGGTCGAACGCTTCGGCGAAGACCCCCTCAACGATCGTCTGATCCGCTCCAGTGGCTATCGAACCACGCCCCAGGTGATCGACATGGTCGCCCAGAACCCGGAACTGAGAGAGAACCTTTCGGTCCCAGCCCACCTCATCCACGGATCGACCGAAGATCGCTTTGAGGTGCTCTATTGCTCCAACGCCATCGCAGCCGAAGAACTGCAGTCGGTTGGCTACCAAGCGGGGAACGTGGAGAAGATGACACGCAAGTACCGCGTCGGGCAGATTCAAGGGGGCTGGAATGAATCGACCGACGGCAAGCCGTTCTTTTTCATTCAAGACCCAGGCCTAGGACTGTGGATGCATCGCAACCACCCCCACGCCTTCCCCGCTCGTGCGATCGACTAACAAACCAAGCGGTGGGGTAGCCCACAATAAGACCGCTCGCTCCGCAAATCCCCAATGAAGAACTAGACACGATCCTGCTGGCGCCGGCTGCGAGCCCGCTTCTTGAGGCACTCGTCGCAAAGTCCTTCGACCACCAATCGATGCCCCACCGCGCGGAAACGATGCTGCTTTGCCACCTCGGCAATCAAACGCTTGAGCTCCTCATTGTGAAACTCGATCAGCCCCTGACACTGCTGGCAATGCAGGTGATCGTGTGGCGGATACCCGTAGTCATGCTCGTAGATCGCTCGGCCATTTAGCTCAAAGCTACGAAGCAGGCCAGCGTCAACGAACTCCTTCAGCGTCCGGTAAACCGTCGGACGAGAGACATAATTGGGGTGGCCCTTGCGTGGCAACTGGTCGATCAGTTGATCGGCATCAAAGTGCTCGTGTTGACTGAACACCCGCTCCACCAAAAAACGCCTCTGATCGGTATTCCGCAAGCCACGACTCTGCAAGTACTCCTCAAACCGCTCCAAGGGACTCATCGAAACAGTGACCGCGCCCAGGCCGGTGGCCTCGATTCCTTCGATATCCAGGCCAACGCCGATCGATTCTTCGCTGGCCATGCTCGGTCCCTTCTCATTCCAAAGAACTTCCGGCGGAAGGCCACGCGCGGTCACGATCAGCCCCTCTCGCCACTCCTCTTTACTATCTCTCGACCAGACCGGATCGTCCACCCCAGACCTCGGCCTCAGATATCGGATTGGCAACGATAGGTTTCGATTCCTTCCGCTGTCCCTGGCTATGCGGGGGACAAAAAGAGGACGAACCCAGGTACACTGACGATGGTCAGGCTGGATGGTTGTTGGACCCTCGGGGAGCCCCACCGGCCTTCTCTCAGCAAGATCTCCTGAAGGGCGACCCTCTCATGCGAAGATTCCCCCCCTGCCAATCCGCTAGGCTGCTGGCCTCGACAGGCCTCCTCCTGGCGGCAAGCTTTGTCTCTGGAATGACCGATTTGGCGATTCTCGCCCAGGAACCGCCCAAGGTAGGGCAGGGCTACACCGACACCCCGCAACTTCCCAACCAGATGTGGCGAGTCCATGACAAGTATCGCCCACGGCCCGCCGTGGTGGCTCCCGGAGAACAGCCTGGATCTCCTCCTTCGGATGCCAAGGTTCTCTTCGATGGCACGCAACTGGATGCTTGGCGAAAAGCTGGAACCGACCAGCCTGCCGGTTGGAAGGTGGACCAGGGAGCGATGGTGGCTCAAGGAGGTTCCGGATCGATCGAAACGAAGGAATCCTTCGGCGATGTGCAACTGCACTTGGAATGGTCCGCCCCCGAACCACCCCGTGGGGAAGGGCAGGGGCGCGGCAATAGCGGCGTGATCTTCATGGGACGCTATGAGGTGCAGGTTCTCGACTCCTTCCAAAGCGACACCTACGCTGACGGCCAAGCCGCATCGATCTACGGCCAGTTTCCTCCCCAGGTCAACGCGATGCGTGCCCCTGGGCAATGGCAAGTCTATGACATCGTCTTCGAAGCGCCTCGCTTTGATGGCGACAAACTGGCTCGCCCTGCCAAAGTCACCGTCTTTCACAATGGAGTCCTCGTCCAGCACGCCACCGAGATGATCGGACAAATGGCCCACCAGCAGATCGCCCCCTACGTGGCTCACCCTCCCAAGGGCCCCTTGCTGCTTCAGGATCACGGAGACCCAGTTCGATTTCGGAACATCTGGATCCGCCCCCTGCGCGAAGAAATCGATCCCTGGCTGACCTTCCCCGCAGGCCAAGGAGCCGGCCACGGAAAGAAGGTGGTTTTGATCGCTGGTGATGAAGAGTACCGCAGCGAAGAATCGCTTCCCATGCTGGCCGATCTCCTTTCGAAGAAGCACGGATTCCAGTGCAGCGTCCTCTTCCCGATCCACCCAGAAACAGGAACGGTCGATCCGAATTATGGCCGTAACATTCCAGGCACCCACCTGCTGGATGACGCCGATTTGATGATCATCGCGACCCGCTTCCGTCACCTGCCCGACTGGCAGATGAAACCCATCGTCGATTTCGTAGAACGCGGAGGCGCCGTGATCGGACTGCGGACCGCTACCCACGCGTTCAACTACCCTGGTGGCTCCGAAAGCCCCTACAAGGACTGGAGTTTTAACAGCGGCAAATGGACCGGCGGGTTCGGCCAACAAATCCTCGGCGATACTTGGGTCAGCCACCATGGGAACCACAAGGTCGAAGCGACACGAGGCATCGTGGCGCCTGGTGCAGACGATTCCTCGCTACTGAAGGGAGTCGACAATGTCTTTGGTCCGTCGGATGTCTATGGGATCACTCATCTGCCACAAGACGCCCAGGTATTGCTCCTGGGACAGGTGCTCACCGGCATGAACCCAACCGACCCGCCAGTCGAAGGGAACAAAAACGATCCGATGATGCCGCTGGCCTGGACCCGCGTGATCCCTCGCGACAATGGCAACTCCAATCGGGTCTTCTGCACCACCATGGGCGCTTCGGTCGACCTGGCCAACGAAGGACTCCGGCGACTGGTCGTCAACGCATGCTACTGGGCCACCGGATTGGAAGATGCGATTCCCGCCAAGAGCGATGTGGAGATTGAAGGGAAGTACGAACCGACCTTCTATGGCTTCCATCCTGGCGATCACTTCAAAAACCAGCGGCTGAAGCCGATCGATTTCCTGGTCCGCTAAGTCGGAATCGATCCTTCAGCAGGCTCGGCAAGTCCCTGTGGGCGGTGGACAGCAATCTCCATCGCCCACAGCGCCCCGAAGCTCGCTCGCCAATCGACCAGACGGCCGGTCGACTCCGTGGCGCCGCCGCCAGCGACCGATCGGTCTTGGCTGGCGAAGGGGAGGAGATGATGCCACCCAATCGGCGGTGGGAGACTCTGGTCAGCCTGCTACCCTAAAGCCAGTGAGTTACCCTTCCCGCAAATATGGCGATTCAGTGAACCAGAGGAATGAACGGATGGACCGCACCTATCGCGTCCAACTTCAAAAAGAACAGTTGGTCTTTAGCGCCGCTCACTTCATCACCTTCGCAGGTGATATCTGCGAGTGCCTGCACGGCCACAATTACGGGGTCCGCGCCGAGGTGGAAGGGCCGCTGGATGAGAATCGCTATGTTGTCGATTTCATCGCCTTTCGCGACACGCTCGCCGGAATCGTCAAGCAACTGGATCATCATGTGATCCTCCCGGCCAAACATCCGGAGATCCATGTAAGCCGCGAGGGGGATGAGGTGGTCACGCGGTTCCGCAACAAGCGATGGATTTTCCCGACCGAAGACTGCATGATCCTCCCGGTGGTCAACACGACGGCCGAGGAGATCGCTGGATGGATTGGCACTCAAATGCTCGAAACCTTGGTGCCCCGCACTCCGCATCCACTGCATTGGCTGGAGGTATGGGTCGACGAAAACCATGGACAGTGGGGCATCTGCAGGATGCCTTGGAGCGTTTCCTGATCGCTGGATGGATCAGAGTTTGTCGCCGCGACCCAGCAACTGCCGCACGGCAGTCGCGATATCGGGTTGCCGCATCAGCGATTCTCCAACCAAGATCGCCTGCACACCATGCCCCCAAAGAAGCGTGGCATCCTGTGCATCGCGGATGCCACTCTCTGCAACCAGATACCGCCCTTCGGGCACCTGGGGCCGCAAACGCACCGCACGCTGGAGATCGACCTCAAAGGTGTGTAGATCCCGATTGTTGACTCCCACCCAGCGAGTCCCCGTCTCCAGCACCGCGGGCAGATGGCGAGGATCGTACAGTTCGATCAACGTTTCCATTCCGCACTCCACAGCACACTGCCGCAATTCGATCATCTGACTTGGACTAAGGCACTCGGCGATCAGAAGAACGGCGTCGGCCCCTGCGGCTCTGGCTTCGAAAACCTGATAGGGGTCGATCAGAAAATCTTTCCTCAGCAGCGGAATCTCGACAGCAGCACGAATCGCCTCCAGATACTCTAGCGCCCCCTGAAAGTAGTCGCGATCCGTCAGCACACTCAGCGCATCGGCGCCCCCCTCGACATAAGCGCGAGCGATCGCGACGGGGTCAAAATCGACTCGCAGCACCCCTTTGCTGGGACTGGCGCGCTTGACTTCCGCAATCAAACCGATCCGATCCCGACGCGCCAGCGCACCAGTCCAGTCACGGGTTGGTGGCATCGATGCCGCTCGATGTTGCAGTTCCCTCAATGGGCACCGGCGCATGGCATCGGCGATCTCCTGCTGCTTGGTCTGGACAATTCGTTCCAGAATGGTCGCCATAGATCGCTCCCGCATCAACGAACCAAACCCATGAAACCGACTCCGTCCACCCGCACCCATCTACCGACGCCAGGGCCCGCCAGTTTGTCGATCAGTGCTTGAAGTGCCGCTGGCCAGTGAAGAGCATCGGGATACGATGTCGATTGCAGGCAGCGATGACTTCCTCGTCTTTCCGCGATCCACCTGGTTGAACGATGGCGACAACCCCTGCCGCAGCAGCTTTATCGATCGAATCGGGAAAAGGAAAAAAGGCGTCCGACGCCAGCACACTGCCTCGCGACCTCTCTCCCGCCTTCTGAATCGCAATGTCCACACTGTCCACGCGGCTCATCTGCCCCGCGCCAACACCCACCAAGGAGGCATCGGTAGCCAGAACAATCGCATTGCTCTTGACATGCCGCACCATCTCCCAAGCGAACGAGATATCTTCCATCAATTCATCGGCCATCGGTACCTCGGTCACTGCGCGCCACTGAGATGGATCGGAATTGCCCCGGTCCGCATGCTGCACCAAGACACCACCGCGAAGGAACCGATACTCGATCTCCTTTTGATGCTGCGTCCAGTTCCCGGTCGCCATCAGCCGTACGCTATCGCGCCACTTTGGCTTGGTCGTCAGGATTTCCAACGCCTCCCTAGAGAACTCCGGGGCGACAACCGCCTCCACAAAAAGCCCTGGCTCGCAAAGGAACTGAGCGGTCTGCGCGTCGACCATGCGGTTCAGCCCTACGATACCGCCAAACGCACTAACTGGGTCCCCTGCAAACGCCTTGCGACAAGCCCAATACAGCTTATGCCCCACCGCAGCTCCACAGGGATTGTTGTGCTTGATGACGACCGCTGCTGGCTGAGCGAAGCCATGCGAGATCGATAAAGCGCTTTCCAGATCGAGCAGATTGTTGTAGCTGAGCTCCTTCCCATGAAGCTGTTTGGCATCGACCAGCGCCCCTGGGATCGAACCCAACCGATAGACAGCAGCCGGCTGATGTGGGTTCTCCCCATACCGCAGCTCCGCCACCCGTTGCAGCGACAGATCCATCGTCTCAGGCCATTGGCCCTCCGCCTTGCCGCCCACTTCCCCAGCCGTCCGTTCCAAGCCCCTAAAGTACTCCGCGATCGCGGCATCGTACGCTGCGGTGTGCGTAAAACATCGTCCCGCAAGCCGACGCCGCGTCTCAAATGCCACCACCCCATGCTGCTCCAACTCACCCGCCACTTGGTCGTAATCCGATGGATCAGTCAGCACGCTGACCCACGCATGATTCTTTGCTGCCGCCCGCAGCAAGCTAGGGCCCCCAATGTCGATCTGCTCGATCGCCTCACCTACGGTGACTCCTTGGCGAGCGACTGTTTCCTGAAAGGGATAGAGATTCACTACCACCAAGTCGAAAGGAACGATCTGGTGCTCGTCCATCACGGATTGATCGCCCGAGCGGTCCCGTCGCGCCAGGATGCCGCCGAAGATTTTTGGATGGAGCGTCTTCAGACGACCATCCATCACTTCCGGAAATCCGGTGTATGAGGCGATATCCAAGACAGGAATCCCGTTGGACTCCAGAAAACTGCGCGTGCCTCCGGTGCTGTACAGCACAATGCCCAGTTGGTGCAAGCGACGGGCAAACGAGTCCAGCCCTCGTTTGTCGCTGACACTAATCAATGCATGGCCCACTTTCCCCGGCACGGTCTCTGCCATGGTTTCCCTTTCCAAGAGTCAACAGCTTCCTTACGGTTCCCGTCGCCATGAGATCGGCTACTAGAGAGCCTCTGGTTTATCACCAAACAGGCGCCGGTCAAGGTGACCCGAGCAGAAATCGCAGCACCGAATGCTTGGGCGTGTTGATGGCCGCGCGGAACCACTAGGCCCACAACTTCCGTCCCGCTCCCTCAATTCTGCATCCACCTTCCCGCCAGATACGAAGGAAAACCTCGACCAAAATCGCCGAATGGCCACCAAACAAAAAGGTCCATCAGGGCCTATTGTTGGTCCATCCGGGATGTGTATGGGCTACGATCGCTCCATCACCGCGACTCAAGAAACGCCGGTGGCCACAGCACCCAGTCACCCTCCCACCGGGAGGCTCACTGAGGAGGAACGACGAAGCGGCTAGGGGGACACAGGATTCCACCGTTGGGGATGTATCGTCTGGGATGGATGGAGCTGAAAGATAAGGCCATCCCCGCTCGTTCCTCGCCCCCCTCCCAACAGAAGGGTGAGAACTATCCCCAAGCTTGCATCGGTTGCCCTTGCCCATAAGACTTCATTCCGTCCACTACGTAGGGCCGACGGATCGGATCGACAGAATCGCCGAAAGCCACCAATACAAAGAGGCTGACGCATCTCAGGTTGCTCGCACGCACCCTGAAGCACCAGCCTGCTTGTGATGAGAACATCTCCCCATCCATGCCTGAGGATCGGGAACGATGGTTGGCGAGCGATACTGCTTTAGCCAACGACCAGAAGCTCCCTGTGGATTCAGATCACCCCGCCATGCACCCGGTAGGGCGACATGTGGTCTGGCTGATCCAGAAACCAAAATCGTTCCCACTCTTGGACCAGCATGCGAAGATTTTCGGAGGTGTAGATCAGCTGTTCGGCTCGCCGCTGGGGCAGCGCCGAATAGATCGGGATGATACAGCCGGTGAAGGTCGAAACCCCACACGCAAGAACCAACGCTCGCATCCACCGCCGCATGGCAAATCCTCCGTGATCGCCTGACCGTCATTTCCGGTTGTCGCTACAACCTGATCGATGATTTCGGCTGTTTTATCCGTCATCCTTTACCGGATCCTCAACTTCCTCGAGGTTTTTCTCCGATCGATCCTCATCGGAGTCCAGCTGCCAGTTTGCTAGCTTGGCCAAGTCGATCTGGGCCACTCGCTCTTCCATCTCCTTGCCTGCCTTGAACATCACCCCTAGCCGCTGGGGCACTTCCACTCTCTCTCCCGTTTTCGGATTTCTAGCACTTCTGGCGGCGCGGGACCGAACCTGAAAGATACCGAAGTTCCGCAGCTCCACCCGCCCTTCGGTGATCAGCGTTTGAATGATGGCATCCAGTGTCGTCTCTACGATCTGCTTGATCTGGGGTTGCGGTAACCCCGTCTTCAGGGAGATCGACTTGATCATCTCTTTCCTGGCCATCTTCCCCTGCCTCGCCGCTTAGGTCTCTGGAAAGCCAACCTTCGTCCGTCACCAATCCCTTCCCCTACGCTCCCCGAATTCAAGAGGACCAACGGCCAGCGAAAGGCCAACCGCACGACTGCGCCCCATGACGCTGGCTCAAAATGACTCCCCGAAGAAAAAAAGGATGTTCCTACGGACGGGCTCCCCAGGGAGAAAAAACCGTCACAGATCGCCTTCCACGGTTCGAGCCTGGAATCAGTCGAGCCTAGCCGCCGCAATCATCTTGAGAAACTCTGAATTGCTCGGAAATCTCCCCAGCTGTTTCGTCAATTGCTCCATCGCATCGACGGGATTCATGCTGGAGAGTGTCCGCCGAATCATCGTCACCGCATGAAGGGTATGTGGGTCGTGAAGCAATTCCTCTCGCCGTGTCCCGGACTGCGAGATGTCGATGGCTGGCCAGACACGCCGATCGGCTAGGCGGCGATCGAGCACCAGTTCCATGTTGCCCGTCCCCTTGAACTCCTGAAAAATCAGCTCATCCATCCGACTTCCGGTATCGATCAGCGCGGTTCCAACAATCGTCAGAGACCCACCCTCTGCGAAGGCGCGTGCCGTCGCAAAAAGCTTCTTGGGAATGTCCATCGCTTTGATATTCACCCCACCGGTCATCGTCGGGCCGGCGTTACCAACCCACTTGTTGAAGGCGCGCGCAAGCCGCGTGATCGAATCGAGCATCAGGAAGACGTGCTTGCCCGATTCGGCCAATCGCTTGCAACGGTCAATCACCAGTTGGCTGATCCGGACGTGGCTGTCGACATCTTCATCGAGACTGCTGGCGATCACTTCGCCGTTGATCACATTGCGACGCATGTCGGTGACCTCTTCCGGCCGCTCATCAATCAGCATCACGATCAGGTGCAGATCGGGATAATTGGTCGAGATACCACGAGAAATGTGCTGCAACATGATCGTTTTGCCGGACCGTGGCGGCGCAACAATCAAGGCTCGCTGCCCCCGCCCAAGTGGTGCCAGAAGGTCGATGACGCGATTGGTCAACGGCTGTGCACCCACCTCCAGCTTCAACCACTGCTCGGGATTGATCGCCGTCAATTGGTCGAAGGGCCGAACCTTGGCGTACTCCTCCAACGTCATTCCATCGACATCCAGAATCTCTCGAACGCGCGGCCCTTGCTGGCGCCTAGCCTGTTGCATCAAGGCGCGAATCATGACCCCCTGACGCAATCCCAGTTTCTCAATCATCGTGCCCGGCACAAACGGATCGGTCCGCTCGCGGGAGTAGTTGTTCGAAGGCGATCGAAGAAACCCATAGCCATTGGGATGCATCTCGAGGATCCCGGAAAACTCCTGGGTTGGCACCTCTTCCCCCTCGGCCAAAGGTGCCTCCTCCTGCATCGGCTGCTCCCCTTCGGGACCCATCGGCCTTCGGAAGCGATTGCCCCCGAAACTTCGCTTCTTCGGCCGCATCCGAGGTCGCGACATCTCGCCGCCCCCCATGCTTTCCGAGCCTTGGGGATGGATCCGAGAACGGAAACGCTTTTTCTTTGGCATGCCAATTCATCCAGAACATTACGGCCCCACCCACGCCACTCCTTCGCGGCTTGCCGGCTGGGCCAAGACATTTCTTCCTATCCAACGAACCCAAGTTGCTCCCCGGATCGTCCTATGAGCCTCATCGATCGCGATCGGCTGTCCCAGGTCGCCCCCAGTCCAGCCAGCAATGATCCGAGGCAGCAGAATTCCTGTGGCGTCTTCCTGAAGCAACAACCATGAATGAAACGACTCCCGATACCAATCCTGGCATCCGGGCAAAGTCGCTTAGACCATCGCCTACCGTTGCGATCTCATGCGTACGGACAGCTCTCTCAGGGTGTCTTACCCAAAGCCATCCCAACCGTGCGTCGAAGCACACGACCCCCAAGAGGGGTGTGCTCACCAAACTCTTTCGATTCCTGCCGAGATCTACCGCCTGTGATGACCGGATCAACCCAGCCATCGACTCGACCTGGAATCCCCCCTGCCACGCCCATCGCTCCGCCAGGGAGCAACATTCTCAACAGCAATCCCTGACTCAAGAAGACAGGGTAAAGCCAGGGTGGCTTAGGAGCGCGAATCGAAATGCAGATTCGCGAAGACCAACACGAGTAATCTACTTCGATACCCAGCAAAGTCAATATGGGCTTTCCCTTTGATGGATCCATTTTTTCCCGAAAAATCGTTTCTTTTTTCCTATTCGTTCCAGTCGACCAGCATCGTCTGCCGATCTTGCTACTGGGGTGGAGGGCTTTCGGCGAACAGTTCGCTTTTCAATGCGAAGGATCGCTGGTATGCCAAGTCGTATTTTTGGCGCAGGGTGGCTAGCAATCTCCAGCCTGTTGTTCTGTCCCGTCGCCTGGGCCGATCAGATCGATTGGCGACCGACGCTAGAAGCCGCGCAAAGAGAATCAGCCGCAACCGGCAAGCCGATTCTCCTTCACTTCAGCAGCCGCAACTGCCCTCCCTGCCGACGCCTGGAACAGGGCGCATTTCGCGATCCAGCCCTGGTGCAACTAATCGACCAGGAGGTGATCCCCTGCCAGGTGCAGGTCGAGCAGATGCCGGAAGTCGCAGAGCGATATCAGGTCCGAAGCTGGCCAACCGATCTTTATCTCTCCCCCAGCGGTAGCGAACTCCACCGTACCACCAGCCCTCAGGCAACCGCGGCATTTGAACAAGTCGTGCGAAAGGTGACTCTGCGCTCCGCCCCACCAAAATCATCCTCCGACAACCAAGTGGCATCCGATCACCAGCTGGCTTCCGATGAGCCTTCTCGTACGACCAGTCGATTCTCACTCCCCCGCTGGCTCCGTCGCTCTGATTCCGACGCCCCCGCCAGCACACAACTCGGTGGCTCGGGGATACCCCAATCCCCCAGCGATGGGAAACGCTCCAAAGCCACACCCGCACGAACCGCTTCGTTGGCGCAAGTCACCGGGCCTGCCACGGCACCCAAGCCTGCTACCACGGATCAATCGATCACCCCACCTCCCGCAGCGGCTATCCAGCCCGTCGCGCGCGGTGTCCTCCCCAGCGATCCTCCCAGCTTGACACCATCGATGCAGAAGGCACCTGAATCCGCCGTGCGTCTGTCCCTCTCGTCGTCCGATGTCCCTCCCACCACAACCCCCAACTCAAACCCTGGCGAACGACGCCGACTAACCAGCCCCTCTACCGATAGCTCGCAGGGGACTGGAACGGCCAAGCCAGCCATCGCCGCTCGAGCTGCGACGCCATCTGCCGACCGAAAGGAACCGATCGCCAAGCCTGACTTCTCGACCCCAGCAAAGATTGCTGGAGTGCCAGGGGAGCCATCTCGACAGCGTCCAACGCGAGCGATGATGCCGGTAAGCGAACCACCAGCCACCACCGATCCGATCGCCAAGGTTGCCGCCCCCTTCGCTACGACTCTCCCTGCCAAAACCCCTTCCGATTCGACTCCACAAGTCGCCCCCGAGAGCTCCAGAAAAACCTCATCACAAGAGGCTCTCTCACAAAGATCCGCCGAGACAAACGCCAGCAAACCGATGGCGATCAAGACAAAAACTGCCACCAACCCCTCGGCGACACGGACCGATTCAGGACGAATGTCCAAGGTCGGTTCCCAACCTGAGATCGCCAACCTCCCCAGCCAGCTCCCCCAAAGCCTCGCCTTGGAAGGCTATTGCCCAGTAGCTCTCGCCGATGAAAAACGCTGGCAGATGGGAAGCCCCGAATTGGCCGTGCGGCATCGCAACCGCGTCTATCACCTGTCGTCTCCCTCAGCCAAAGAGAAGTTCCTGGCCACCCCCGATCGCTTCGCACCGATCTGCAGCGGCATGGACATCGTCGTCTACCTGGAAGAAGGCAGATTGGTCGAGGGCAAACGGGAATTGGGCTGCCGATATCAAGATCGCGTTTACCTCTTCAGCAGCCAGGAATCGAAACAAAAATTCCTCGATGCGAAGAAAGAACTTTCGAAGGAGCAACAACGAGGCCAGAAGGTCGAACTTGCATCGGGACAAGACCTAATCCCAACCTTGCCTTCCCTCAACTCAACCAATCGCTGATCTGGTTCCCTGATCGCCCCATCGCTACCGGGCCCACAACGAACGGGCCCATTTCTACTTTTTCGAAACGCACCAACCGGCTCAAGCTGTGCCGGCCGTGCCAAGCGACCGCCAATCAACTTAGGGCCTGCCGACCGGCACTTGCATCATCAGGCGATAGATGACCCAAAGCATCAAAGCCGCCATCACCAGATCAAGAACCCGCAAACCTCGCGATCCAAACTTTTGATCGACTGCGTCGCTCAAACGCCACTGATGGATCCACATCCGTGGCCAGATCGCCGCAGCCAACCAAGTCAAACCCAGGAATCCTGCGATGATAGCCACCAACAGATCGGCCTTGCTCATCGCACCCCTCCTCTTTTGATACCAGAGATCCTACAGCGGTTCCCGCAAGGCCTTGGCCAGCTTGCGTGCATAGGATCGTACCGCATCCAGGTCGGGATAGATATCTAGCGCGTTGCGGAAGCAGTCGAGCGACAGGACCGGCTCACCCAATTCGCTGTAGCAATGCCCCAGTCCGATCCAGGCAGTGTACTGATAGGGACAAAGGGAGAGCGCCTGATGCGCCTCCTCAATCGACGATCGGTAATCGCCGAGATAAAACCAGGCCAGAGACTTCTGGCAATGAAGCTCCGAGCTGTTGTAGCCTCGCTCGACCAATCGATCCACCGCAGAAATCACCTCGCGATGCTTCCCCTCGCGCACCATCAGGCCAATTTCCGCGACTTCGCGGCGAACATGCTGAGGGACCATCCGCCCCCGCAATGACCGGAGCGATTCATTGGCCACCAGTCGGACTTTGGGATCGCTGTCGGCCAGCAATGGTCCGATCACGGGAATCTGCTCCCGCCCCCCCAAAAGGCCCACCGCCAGGGTCGCGGCTCGTCTCACTTCGCATCGGGCATGTTGCGTCAACCGCTCCAGGCTAGCCAACGAGTAACGCCCCGATACCGCGGCAAGGTAAAGCGATGTATTACCATCCTGCAGATACAGTTGGTAGCAACGCAGCAGAAAAGGTATCCTCACGGAAGATGAATTCACTGTCGAAGCCTTTGTTATTGCGTTCCGCCTGCGTTTCCCGGACGCTCCATCCCCCGCGCCTTCCCTGACACGTGTCCTATGGTGCAAAGTTTAGTTCGAGGTTTCTCAAACGCCAATGCAGAAGCTTGAGCGAACTCCGAGAAAAACAGGCAACATCTTGAGGTGACCCTTGGGTTCCCAGCATTTTCGGAATTGTTTCCTTATCCTCTCCATTTTCGCGCAAGCTCTTCTTTTCGGCCAAGAACCACCGCCACTGCGGCTGGAATCTCAGCGCCGAAGTCACCAACTCCTCACCACTCCCACCTCCCTTCTGAAGAAGAACAGCCCGCTGGGGGAAACCCTTGCCTCGATCGCGCAGCAAGCCAACCTGACCCTCTGGCTGGATCGACGAATCGATCCCGATCGGCTGGTCGATTTGACAGTTCGCGATCAACCGCTTGGCGAAATCCTCCATGACCTAGCCAGCCGTACTGCGACCTCTTTTGGAATCATCGAATCGACTCTTTACTGGGGACCGGCTGGTTCCGGCCCTCGCATCGAAGCGGCTCACTGGCAACTGCTATGCGATCACCCGGGCCTGCGGCCCAGGACTAGTTTCTCTTGGGAACCGATCTCCGAACCCTCCCAGTTGCTGCAACAGCTAGCCACCAAGGAATCGCTCCAGTGGATCTCGCTTGACCCGATCGAACATGACTTGTGGAACGAAGGGAGTATGGAGTCGACGACGCGCGCCGGTCTGCTGTCCTTGATGCTGGCGGGATTTGATGCGACCGTGCAAGTGCAGTCGAGCGATTCGCCAATCGCGCTTCAGATCGTTCCGCTACCAAAAACCACAGAGGTCAATGCTTCGTACCCTGTTGGCCCGCGATCGAAAGTTGAACTCTTCCTGAAATCCCACCCGCTTTCGAAAGCCCGCGTCGACTCCGGATCACTCCAATTGGCCGGGCCAGCGGCCGATCATCGGGACTGGGTTTGGGGAACCCCCTCCAAGACGGCACCCCGTTCGGCCCCTGGCAGCGATCCCCTGGCGAAACAACGATTCACTGCCAGACTTCAGGGTAGCCTCGCGGAAGTCCTTCAATCGCTGGCGGACTCTCAGGGAATGCAGTTCCAGCCCTGGCCCCTTCCTGAATCGATATCAGCGATGCGGATCGATGTGGAGACAGACAAGGCGTCGATCGATGAGTTGCTGGAGAAGATTGGTGCTGCCAGCGGACTTTCATTTCGTCGCGATCGCCTGAAGGTCGACTGGTCGCCCCAATCGGACGCCCCCTGATCCTCCCATGGCACCAGACCGCTGGCCCCTTGCGATTCCGATCGAAGCTGCAACCCGTTCAAACACCACGGCTACGGGGTCGCACCCGAAGTGGTCGTTGACGCGGCAACCGGAGCCCGCTCGTTCGCCACAACGGATTGATAGTGACGCAAGAACTCCAGACGTGGATTCCCCAGCGACTGCTCCAAACGCTGATGCAAAGTCATGCGATCGTTCCCCGCATGCATCGCTGCTAAATGATCGACCAGCACTCGTCGGCTAGCCTCCGAATGCGTCATCAGGAAGTGAATCCACCCCCAGGCATCCCCATACGATCCGCTCGAAGATCCCGGATCAAACGAATCTCGTTCCATCGCCTTCAATGAGGGTGCGTGCCCAAGTCGCACCAGCCAAGTGATCCGGGAACCATGGACAGGGTGGAGTGCCGACGAGCTGCTTGGGACCTCGTAGTATTCGGCAATTCCCTCATCGATCCAGACCGGCAGTTTGGGAAGTGCAAGTTGCAGCAATGCATGGCACACCTCATGCCGAAGGTCTTCGACAAGACCTGGGTGGCGACAGACAAAGACCTGACTACGGTCCTGATGACGCAGGAAGATGGAACGACGCCCACCGACGTCAGGGAAGTATCTCTCTAGATAACGATCCAAGATTTGCTGATTGGCAAGCACCATCACGGCAATCGGTTCTTCGGTCCCAACAAGCTCCAGGTCTCTCTCCATCCGACCCGCCAGTTCTTCTAGGTGCTCGGCCCACTGCTTCGCTTCTCCCAGCGGTCGATCTCCATAGAAACGAAACCGCCCCCACTGCACCTCATGAGGCCACGAGGTCGCTGCAGACGTTCTGGCTACAGACAACCCCATCAGCGTGCCAAAAAGTCGACACCCGCCAACCAGCCAGCGACGCCGGGAACTCCTACTCAACGCCACCCCGAAGTGACAGCTCGGGATGCAATTTTTTATCTTGCATCTGCAGTGGTCCGTTTGCTTCCGCACTCTTGGCATCCGAATCCATGCCTCCAACGCAATCGACTGCGGGATTTCAGCGCCCCGGGTTCATGAATTGTCCCTCATCAATGGCTTAGCAAAGATAGCCTTCCAGGCAAAGGCCGCTTTCCTCGAATTACCCCAACTCGATTGCGGTCCGCAAGACTTCCAGCCCCCGCCTCGTGGCAGAACCCTACGCCGAGCGATCATCCTGGTGTGTTCCGCCGTCGCGACCAACGGCCTGGAAAATCGTCTTGCTTCAACGACCTTGAGCCTGGTGCATCAACCATACCACCGACGGCCTCACACACCCTACGAAGAATGAGATCCTGACGGATGCGTGAGTTGCCTGCTGGTGCCATGGCCGTCTCGGCCATGCATTCCTGCCCCCAGCCAGATTCACCAGTCCGCGAACAGACCAGAACCCTACGTCGATGAGCGATTGGTTTCTTCGAGCGGGAGCTAGAGCACGAAACTTGGCGGAAGGACGCAAGCCCTCCGGTGGCCAGCGCACGCCACCTAAAGAACTGGATGGCTTGCCCTGAATCTTCTGGATGACGCAGCGACAGTTGCCTGGCACCGCTGTGTCGTTCGCTTGCCCTACTGCTTTGTCAACTTGCCGCGTGAACCGGACGATGCCAATTCAATTCCACTTGGCCAAAGGATGCGACCGATCGGACAAGGGGAGGGCCACTCGGCTTTGCGAAACGTGAGAAGCAAAGACCGAATGGATGCACTCCAGCGTCCAGATCGCTTCGCGCAGGGAGCAAATCGGTGGGCGATCCTTGTCGATCGCCTCCAGGAAATCCTGCACCACGACGGGATGAGCCCCTTCGTATCCGGCGACCGTTGGTGCCATCGGCAGTTCGCTCCACCCATCCCCCGCGCCGCCCATCCACAGCGGATCGCGAGACAACCGGGCAGGCACACCAAACCCAGACGGTAGCCATATTTCCCCTTCGATGCCTCGCAGCCTCAACCCAAAACGGCTGGGAGGCTTGGCGCTTTGTTTGTCGGAAGCGAACCTGCCCAGCACATTGTTTGGAAGTCCCCACATCGCCTCGACGCGGTTCCCGGCCAGCAGCCCCAGCCCTTCGTTTCCATCACGTCGATCCGAAGGCCCCGCAAGCTTTCCATCCTGTAGAAGCATGGCTTGGCAAAAGGAGGGAGGTCCAGCCAGCGCCACCATCAGCTCCAGCGCATGGGACCCCAGCACCCAAAGGTCTTCGGCCCCGCCGCGCGCATCCTCCTTGCCCCGCACTTCGATCTCCAGCAATCGTCCAATCGCTCCCTCCGCCAGCGCTTTGCGCACTGACGTCAGGGCAGGGGAGTAGTGAGCGATATGGGCCACCGCCACTTTCAGATGCCGCATCTGACAAGCTCGCTCAATCGCGTCCGCTTCCTCCAACGTCCTACAGAAAGGCTTTTCCATATAGAGATGGCAACCAAATTCCGCCGCCGCCAACGCCATGTCGGCATGCTGATCGATCCAACGCGGCGCGATCACGCAGATCTCCGGTCGTTCCTGATCCAGCATCTTGCGATAATCCCGATACGACCGCGCCGCACCCGACCTTTGCATGGCGGCAGCGTGACTTGCCTCCACCGGATCGGCCACCGCCACCACCTCGCACGCCGGATGATTGCGGAATGCCGTATCCATCCCGTGGCCATAGTCGCCTCGGCCCGTGTGCCCGATCACCACGACTTTTTTTCGTTCGATCATGTCAGCCCCTTGGGAACCCCCCAATGCGTATCGGAATAGTCTCGCCCCAGCAGTCTAGTTGCCTCGTCGTCTCCCAGGACCTTGCGCTCCGTTCGATCGAGCGCGACCCCTCGCCGCAGTCGTGCACTTAGATTGGCCAAGTGAACCACACCGGCGCTCAGCAACCCGGCCGCGATGGGAGCCGTCGCTGGTTCTTTCCCTTCGATCGCTCGAAGAAAATTCCCGTGGTGATCCGAGACTTCGGGTCTGCCAGCCTGCTCTTCCTTCAATTCGTTCCGCGGCCCATACAGCTTCCAACCAACATTGTGCCCCATCAACATCATCCCTTCGGTGCCATAGAAGGCAGCACCGTTTTCATATCCTTCCTGCACATACGGGGACCAGATCCGCTGCTCGAAGATCAACTGCCTGGGCCGCCCCGTTGCATGGTCGCTAGCAAACTCGCAGACAGCGTACTGAGTATCTGGGAACTGTTGATCGTCCTCGAAAAAATCTTTGGCTCCATAACACCCTACCCAGTCGGGCAACCGATCGACTCCAAGTCCCCAGAGCGCGACGTCGATATCGTGGACCCCGTCGTTGCCGATATCGCCACATCCAAAGTCGTACCACCATCGCCAGACACCATGTAGCAAATTACGGCGGTAGGGGACCGGTCTGGCAGGTCCAAGCCAATTCGGATAGTCCAGCTCCGAAGGTGGCTCCCCAGGTGACTCCTTGCCGATCGAACCACGGCGTTGGCTGTTCCATGCCTTGGCAATCAACACCTGCCCGATGGCTCCCTGCCTCAGCCGATCGATACCAGCGGTCACCACGGGCGAGGAACGGCTTTGTGTCCCTACCTGAAGCACCTTTCCCGATTGACCCACCGCCTCTTCCAGCAGCCATCCTTCGCGCAGATTGTGGCAACATGGCTTTTCCACATAGACATGCTTCCCTGCCTCCAGCGCCAGCAAAGCCGCCGGCGCGTGCCAATGGTCTGGCGTTGCGATGAAGACGGCATCGATCTTGGGACTGCGGAAACATTCCCGCATGTCGGAGAAGGTTTCGGGAGCGACCTTTCCAGCTTCGGTCACCCACCGGGCCGCTTGCTCCAGGCGCAGGCGATCGACGTCGCAGACTGCGACCAAATCGCAGTCCGTGCGCGCCGCCAGCATCCGAACATGCCCGCCGCCCATCCCACCGGTACCGATCACAGCAACCCGAAGCTTCGCTTGACCATGGTCCGCCAAGCCACGGCTGGCTGCCGTCGCTGTGGTCATCAAGGTGCCTGCGGCCACCCCTTGCATCACTAGATTCTTCGTCGCCTGCCGCCGATCAATCCCTTCAAGATCGCTCTCTCCCTGCATGGTCCGCTCTCCCTGTTCCTGGTTGTTCCGATTTCCCTAGTCGCCAGCGCAGGTTGGGTCGAGCCAACCAAGGGTTATGGCTGGCTGGCATCGCTCCAGCGGCTGCCCGTCAGTCGACTGAGATCTGCAAAAAAGTTCGGATAAGTCTTCTCGATGCAGATAGGATGAATGATCTGGATTCCAGGTATCCGCAACGCTGCCAGCGCAAAGCTCATCGCCATCCGATGGTCGTTGTAGGTCTCCAAGGTAGCCGGCCGGAGGACTCCTGGCACAATCGTCATTCCATCGGAATGCTCGATCACCTCCGCACCCAACTTGCGAAGTTCGGTCGCCAGATCGCCGATGCGATCGGTCTCTTTGTGCCGATTGTGCGCCACGCCACGCACGCGCGTTGGCCCTTCGGCAAAAAGAGCGACCATGGCCAAGGTTTGCACCGTGTCGCTCATCGTATTCATATCGACATCGACGCCAACTAGCTTACCGGTGCCTTGCACCCGCAATCCATCGGGCAACTGGTCCACCTGGCATCCCATCATCTGCAGCACATCGACGAACCCCGCATCTCCCTGCAGCCCATCTCGCCGTACCCCTTCTACCAGGACATCGCCATCGGTGATGGCAGCGACGGCAAAAAAATAGCTGGCCGCCGATGCATCCGGTTCGATCTCGTAGCGACACGCCCGGTAACGCTGCGGCGCTGGAACCACAAAACTTCGTTCCGACCGACGCTCTACCTGCACCCCAAAGCACTCCATCACCCGCCAAGTCATCTCGACATAACTTCTCGATACCAGTTCCCCTTCGACATCGATTTGCACCGGAACGCGTGCATTGGGCGCTGCCATCAGAAGGCCACTGAGGAATTGGCTGGAGATGCTGCCTGCCACCCGGGTGGTACCTCCCTCCATGCCGTTGCCCTTCAGCGTCACTGGAGGACAATCCGGCCGTTCGAGATTGCTGCTAGCGGCGTCGACCCCCAACTTCCGCAAGGCTTCCAGCAGATCGCCGACGGGACGCTGATGCATTCGCGGAACACCCGACAGTAGGTAGTCTCCAGGAAGCGTCGCGAGCGCTGCGGTCAAGAATCTCAAGGTGGTTCCACTGTTGGCCACATAGATGGAATGCGCTTTGCCGTCCACTGCCCGCTTAGATCCCTGTGGCAGTGTTCCTCCCCCTCCCTCGATCGTCATCTGGTGGCGACTTCGATCCCAGTCGATGCGCCATCCCAGTTGCCTCCAAGCTTCCACCATGACCAGCGTATCTTCGCTTTCCAAGACCCCATCGAGCACCGATGTCCCTTCGGCCAGCGCAGCACACGTCACCGCCCGATTGGTCAAACTCTTCGATCCCGGAGGACGAATGCGCCCCACTACTTTTCCTACCGTCTCCAACGACAAGACGCTTGGCAATATCCCGTTCAAGAATCGACTCCCAACTGGTTCCCACCGCTCTTCGAACGGTGCAATCTGCAAATCGCTTTGCCTCATCCCACCTAAAAAATCGTTTCCCATTCCCCGTCATCGTAGACATTTTGCAGGGGATCTCGGAACCCCACACCCTTCGTTTCTACTCCCTACTGCGGCAATCGATCGCTCCGAACCGATCGTTTTCCCTCACTGTCTGCCGACGCACGCTAGGTGGAGGGGGCGAACTCCCTTCCACCACGGAAAGAAATCTCTTCCAATGGTGTCTCTCCTCAGTCAGCCGCTGCGGGATTTTCCCCGCCGTGCGTCTGTGCTGAGCCATCCAGCCCCCATGCCTCCACCCATGGATCCAAGATGTCCCTTCTCTCGCAGCGCTACCGCGACCTGATCGAAGAACTTGTGCGGGAGCAGCATCGACTGGAAGCGGTGCTAAGAAAACTGGAGTGGATTCGACCAGCGCTTTTTGTACCAGCGTTGCTGCTGTTAACAGGAGGCTACTTTCGGAACGACTCTCCCGTCTGGGCGATTCCACTCGGCTGGCTGCTGCTGCTGGGCTTCCTCGGCATGCTATCGTGGCATGAGTTCCATCGCGAAAAACACGAAGCGGTGATGCGCCGAATGCAATGGCTGCAACGACTGCTGGCCAGGACCGACCGAAGATGGAGTGACATTCATCCGATCGCTCTACCCGAAGGTTCCACCCATTTCGCCGATCTCCCGACCAGCCGCGACCTCGATCTGTTTGGCCCCAAAAGCCTCTACCAGTTCGCATGCCTTGCATCCACCCAGCAAGGCCGAAGCACCGTGGCCCGCTGGCTGGTCGAATGGGCCCCTCCCGATACCCTGCAACAACGCCAGGAGGCAGTCCGCGAATGGCAAGCGATCACCCAGCAACGTGAGGAAGTCCTTGAACTCTGTTACCAATTGAGCGCCAGCCGCTCCAGCCCCGATCGCTTCACTCAGTGGGCTCAATCCCCCTCGTGGCTCGCCAACCACCCATGGGTGCATCGAGCCAGTCAGCTCGGTCCACTCCTGATCCTCCTGGGACTCGCAGCGATTTTGGCCAGCAAGTCGATGGCTGCCTCGTCCCTCACACTGCCCGCCACCATTTGCCTGCTGACCGGGCTTGCCGTCAATACGGTGGTGATGCTTGGCTGGGTGGGGTCCATTCACGATATCTTCCAGCAGGTATTCGCCAGTTCTGCCAGCGTGCAAGAGCACCATCAGCTCTTCGCAAGTCTGGCGCGCCTGCCTGCCAGCAGTCGGATGGCTAGCCAGCTTCGCGATCAATACGCAACCGGCCCCGACTCGGCTACCGAAGGACTCCGTCATCTACGATTCTGGGCCCGTCTAGCTCACCTCCAGAAGAACCCGACCCTCTTCCTAATCTACCTTCCGCTGCAGTGGCTACTGGCCTGGGATCTCCGGGTCATGGAGGGATTGGAACGATGGAAGGAACGGTTTGGCCATCGCGCTGCGGGTTGGCTAGATGCTCTGGGCAGCACGGAAGCCTTGCTGAGCGCCGCAACCATCGCCGACGAAAACCCAGCCTGGTGCTTTCCGCGGTTCCTGTCGCCATCCGACCACCCGCCTGCATCATCCCCCTGGGTGGTTCATGCCCTGGGCCACCCTCTTTTGCCCGACGCTCAAAGAGTCACTAACGATTACTCTTGGGATCCCTCCCGACCGATCCATCTGGTCACCGGATCGAACATGGCCGGTAAAAGCACCTGGCTCCGCTGCCTTGGACTCAATCAAGTCCTCTCCCGCCTGGGAGGCCCCATCTGCGCCGCTGACTCGATCGGTCTCCCTCTGGATTTGGCCACCAGCATGCGCGTTCAGGACAATCTCCACGAAGGGGTTTCGTTCTTCATGGCGGAACTGAAGCGTCTTCGAGAGATCGTCGATCACTGCCGATCCAACCAGGCTCTTCAGCGCCCCACCCTTTGCCTGCTCGACGAAATCCTGCAAGGGACCAACAGTCGCGAGCGACAGATTGCCGTGCTCCGCGTGGTCGAGAAATTGATGGCGCTCCAAGCCTGGATCGCGATCAGCACCCATGACCTGGAACTCGCCGATCAGGATCAGTTGAAGCAGTGCTCCACGGTGGTGCATTTCCGGGAACGATTTGAGACGCGCTCTGGAGAGCGAACGATGATTTTTGATTATCGCATGCACCCGGGCGCCACTCCAACCACCAACGCGCTGGCGCTGCTAGAGTGGGTGGGCCTGGATGCCGATTCAGATATCCAGGAACATCCTTAGCTTCGGTCTTCCGTCAACCACACTCCAGGCTCACCTAGGGACTGCCTGTTCCAAAAGAGCTTGCCGCTCCCCCAAAAAGAGTTCTTCAGGGATGATGGTGACATAGGAGCATCAGCGACAGGTTTTCATCCTACTCCTGCTCCCACTGAATGAAATGGTATTCGTACTCGACAAGACACGCTGGAGCAGCATCGAAAAGGAAAACGAGTACCGTCCGCCGCGGCGGACTGAGTATGAGAAATCAAAGTAAGGACCGACGAAATCAACCGAGGAACATCCAATAAGGAAGCGATGCGGCCTTCCAGGCGAACTCTTGTGGCTCTGAGCACTGCCGGAAGCCTTAATGGTGCAGCTCGGTAAGCTCCCACCTTGGACAGGGTGGTTTTCATCCTCCTGCGGCACAGCTCACCAGCCGGAAAAGACCTCCACCTGCAACCGACCCTTCAGCAACTCGACTTCCAGCCTCGTCACTTGGTCCTCTGGCAATAGCATCAGTTCGCCGTCGGTGTGCACCGTCAGCGCACGGTCGGACTCCAGCAGCACCTGCGTCGCCTGGGACCGATGAATCGTGGGATGCTGCCGAGGAGCTCCCCAGATGGCCACCCGCGGCAGCAGATGCAGGGCACCCCAGCGATTCAAGCCCCTTGCATGAACCAGATCGAACAGCCCGTCGTCATTCCGCGCATCCGGGCACATGAGAAAACCTCCCTCACGACGCCCCAGCATGATGCTCATCAGAAGCGTCGACTCTTCGGCGCCCTTTCCATTGCAGGCGATGCGATATCCGCGGTGACACACGATGGCCATCGCTGCAGCGACCGAATAAAGCAAAGTCCCCTGCAACCAAGGGATCCTTCGCGACCAGCGAGTCACCTCTCCAGACAGACCAGTTCCAAGATTCTCTACGAAATATCGGCTTCGACCATCGCCCGCCAGGACGCGCGCGACGTCGACCTTCCCCAGCACGCCTCCATGGCTGGATGATCGCGCCAACTGTCGGAGCAGAGACCACGCAAAATCATTCGCCGATCCGATCGGCAGGATTCCCAGCCTGCAATTCGCCTCGGACTCCAACAGACCACCGGCAACCTCATGGACAGTCCCATCGCCACCGGCCGCCACCACCATGGAGCAATCCGAAGCCAGTTCTCTCGCCAGCTCTCTAGCATGCCCGGGTCGCTCACTGGCGATCACCTCCCATCCGTCGATCCAGCGGTCGGGAACCTTCGCCAGTCTCCTGGCCGCTCGACCTCGCCCCGACTTGGGATTCCAAATCATCACAATTCGCTCTGTCGCCATCACCAGAAAGCTCCTCAGCGACGCTCCTTAATGGAGGATGACAAGATGCTGTCATCTTCCCGATTGGAACGGTACTGCGCTAGCCGTCCCGTTCTTCCCTGACAGCACACGCTTCCCGAAGGACCTGCGCCTGACCCGCTCACGAGAAGATCACCATCGCCCTACAAGACCGCTGCACTGCTCTAGATGGCCAGTCCATCAAGGCCCCCCAAATGATCGCATGAACTGCAACAAAGGTCCATCCAACAATTCTGTGAGTCCCTTGGCCGGCAAATCGTCTCCGGCATCGAAGGTTGCCACACGACATGGGCAGCCTGATTCCAACGTCAAAAGTATCCCACCAGTGACCTATCATGGGCAACTGGATCGGATGCTTTGAATCCCCATCACCGCGCGGAAAGATCCCAGATAGACGAGGTTTCCCCCCCGTAACTTCTTGCGACATCTTGCCAATCACTGGTTGGCTCGCGCGACGCCACGAAGGCAATAAGCCATAGAGGGGCCAAATTCCACTTGCGACTCCCGCTTGGCTAACCAGTCAACCACTTCCGTAGACTGTAACCTATGATTGCCCTTCGATTCGACAGGTTGAACCGCGCAGGGATTTGGTCAGTGCTGACGAACGAGGGGTGCCTTATCTCTCTTCGCGTCTTGGCATCTTGGCGTGATACCAATTCACTGCCGTTCCCGATCGAAGGGGTACTACGAGGCAAAAACTTCCCCGGTTGGCAGCCAAGGGACTCGTCTTCCTTTAGCTTTGGGCAGCTCCAAGAACTGCCTAAGGACAGAAGGCCTAGGATCACCGCTCTTCCATCCCAGTTGGCGAACAAAAAAAGCCGAACCTTGCGGTCCGGCTTTTCGAGTTGTCCTATGGCGTCCGCCGATCGTCAGGCCTTGCCCATTTCCTTTTGCTGCTTCTTCCGTTCGGCGATGACATCTTCCTGAATGTTGCGAGGCATCTGTCGATAGCACGAAAGTTCCATCGCAAAAGTCCCTTGCCCCTTCGTCATGCTCCGAAGATCAGTGGCATAACCGAACGTCTGGTTCAGCGGTACTTCTGCGGAGATATAAGAAATCCCATCGCGGACGTCGGTGGAGGTAATCAGCCCTCGTCGCGAGGTGACGTCTCCCACCACATCCCCCTGGTAAAGTTCTGGGCATTCGATATCGCACTTCATGATCGGTTCCAGCAAAACGGGATTCGACTCCCGCATCGTCTGACGGAAGCAATCGCAAGCGCAGATGTAGAACGCGCGTTCGCTGGAGTCGACATCGTGGTAACTGCCGTCGTTCAGATCAATCTGAACACCGACGACCGGGAAGTCGGCCAAAGGTCCCTTGTTCAGCGAATCTCGGAAGCCCTTTTCCACCGGAGGGACGAACTGCTTGGGAATACGTCCACCGACGATGTGCTCTTCGAAGATGAAGGTCTGCTCCCCTTCGGGCGGAATCGGCGTCAAGGCACCGACGATGTGGGCGTACTGACCAGAACCACCCGTCTGCTTCTTGTGCTTGTAGTTGAATTCCACCTTCTGACCAGGCGTCTCGCGGTAGCTGACCTTCGGTGCACCGACTTGGACATCGACTTTGTATTCGCGCCGCATTCGTTCGACGTAGATATCAAGATGCAACTCACCCATGCCGCAGATGATCGTCTCGCTGGTCTCTTCGTCGTTGTAGACCTGGAACGTCGGATCTTCCTTGCGGAACCGCTGCAGTGCCTTGATCATCTTGTCGGCATCGGCGCGGCTGGCGGGGGTGACCGCCACCTTGATCACCGGTTCGGGGACGAACATGGTTTCCAGCGTGCAGTAATCTCGTTCCTGCGAATAGGTATCGCCGCTGGCGCAGTCGATCCCCATGATCGCAACGATATCACCTGCCTCGGCCGCGTCCACTTCCTCCCGCTTGTCGGCATGCATGCGGACAATACGGCTGAAGCGATCTTTTCGACCGGTTCGCTGGTTGGTGTACATTTCTCCCTTGGTGATCGACCCCTGATAGATCCGCATGAAGGTCAACTGACCGAACGGATCTTCCACGATCTTAAAGGCCATACCAACAAAGGGTAGCTTGGGATCTGGCTTGAGTTCAAACTTCTGGGTTTCGTCACCAACCACACGCGCCTTGATCTCGCGCTCGGTAGGATTCGGCAGATAGCGAACGACCGCGTCCAGCAACAGCTGCACACCTTTGTTCTTGTAAGCTGATCCGACGAAAACCGGAGTGATCCGCTGGGACTGGCAGGCTGCACGTGTCACGGAGTAGATGAGGTCGTCGGGAACCGCTTCTTCGCTGAGCAGTTTCTCCATCAGCTCGTCGGAGTACATCGCCAGGCCTTCCAGCATCTGATGACGCATCCCTTCTGCCTCTTCCTGCATGTTGCCCGGAATCGGCTCCTCGCGGACCGTCTCGCCGTCTCGGCCGTCGAAGTGGTAGGCCTTCATGGTCACTAGATCGATCACCCCTTCGAAAGTTTCCCCCGCACCGATAGGGATTTGCATCATGATCGCATCGGTCGCCAGCTTCTCTCGCACCATCTTGGTGACTCGGTAAGCGTCGGCTCCAGTGCGGTCCATCTTGTTGATGAATGCCAGTCGCGGAACGCCATAGCGCCGCATCTGACGATCCACCGTCAGCGACTGGCTCTGCACGCCACCCACCGAACAGAGAACAAGCACCGCTCCATCGAGCACGCGCAGCGATCGCTCCACTTCAATCGTGAAGTCGACGTGACCTGGGGTGTCGATCAGATTGATGGTGTGGTCGTGCCACTGGACCTGGGTGGCGGCGCTGGTGATCGTGATCCCTCGCTCCTTCTCCAACTCCATGTAGTCCATCGTCGCGCCATCGCCACCACCCTTGACCTCTTCGATCTTGTGGATGCGACCGGCATAAAAAAGAATTCGTTCGCTGAGGGTGGTCTTCCCCGAGTCGATGTGCGCGCTGATTCCGATATTTCGATACTTGGAAAGGTCCATCACTCCACCCGAATAAAACGGTTCCTGGAAATAGCACACCGCCAGCGGCCGCCCCAATGGTCAGGCCCCCGCGCTGGCCACAACACCGATAGAAACAACGACATCCCTCGGGGCTTGATGGTCACCTCAGTGAGGTCCCCATCCCTGCCCCATTCAGGGCTCGCGAATCATTCGAATCTATTGGTTCAAGCTGGCTAATCTTACCGATTGGAGGGGATACGGGAAGAGCAAATTCACCCCCCCTGGGGGTTGGATGAAGAAGTCGAACCCCGCTAAGGATCAGCTTTTTGAGCTGTTTTTCGTGGGGTCGGCATCCCGGGATCAGAACCGCACCAGCCACTGATGGTAGAGAACCACTGCGTCATTGTCGGTCAAGGCGACGAAATCGGTCTGACGGTAGTCGACCTGAAGGCTGGTCTGCAAGGATCGATGCAAATCCCAAAAGACCGATGCGAAATAGACGGAGTTTCTGGCGATTCCCTGGTCGGAGGCGAGGTCCCTTGCAATCGGTCCCTCCACTCCATACCCCCCATGCACATGGATCTGCTCATTCAAATAATAAAACGCTTCCAGGAATCCCCCACGTCCACGTATCGCCTGATAGTCATAGGGATGAAAGGTTTGAAAAATGGTCGCAGCGTAGTTGCCGATCCCTTGCCCGAAATACCCTTCGGCCACCAGGCCCAGTCGGTCGGTGACGTTCCATCGACCATCGACCGACATCCCGCCCACGTCGATCACCGATCGAATCGGAATGGTGGGATCGATTTCATCCAAATCGAAAAAGTGCTGGGAGTTGCGTAGCTGGCCTACCAACCCGGCCACCCCCAGTTCCAGCATCCGCTCGCTGCGCCCACCCACCCGCACAAGCTTCTCGCCTAGCCCCAAGGCCAGACGCGTCTCGATGTTTGGCCAACCATTCGCCTCGGTCGTCCTTCGCGTGGCATCGATCAAGACGGTCGAAATCGGATCGCTGATCGCTCCCTGCCAAGTCCACTGAAGCGCGTCCGACGGAACAAAAAACCGTTCGACCCGCAACTGCCCGCGAAATGTCCCAGCATTACCCGCTCCACCCAACAAAGTGATCGGGATGACCGCTGGATCGCGGGGAGCAAACAGATCCGGCTGCAAACCAACCGACAAGCGCCACTGCTCGTTCCTCAACTCCCCGAAAGCAACCACCGGCATCAGTCCATAGGTGTCCGAACTGAGGCTGCTGTTGGTGAAATAAAATTTTGCCAAACCTCCCAGTTGCATCGATCCGATCTTCGGCCCTTCGTAGAGCAACTGCAGATTCGATTGCCGACCATGCATCTCAAAGGTGTTGGTATCCAGCCCTACGGCGGAGGGTGGAAGAACGAAAAACGGGTTCCAAGGAACAAACGTCCTCTGATCGGCCGCGACAGCCAGTAGGGACACAGCCCCCGAAAATTTCAGTTGCCCCATCCCCGACTGCAACTCCATTCTCCCCGCAGGTGCATCCTGCGCGGATCTGGTACTTAAGTCGATGACTCGGGCTTGCCCTTCTGCTGCTTCCATTCCCTGAGGTGCAATGGTTCCCCACGTCATCGACTGATCTTCGAGAGCCACAGCGGCTTCTCCCTCGGCCAGATCAGGGATCAAAACCGGCTCGCTAGGCAAAGCGTAGGGGGACGATACGGCGTCATCGGACAGCGGGGTTATGGAGCGACCGAGGACCGCTGGAGCGTCCAGTCGACTGGCGGGCGGATAAGACTGCCCCTCTACGGCTCCTGGTGCCAACGCCGCCATCCACACCCCAATCGCAGCGACGCTTCGCCAGGAGGGAACTGCGTTCAAGGAGGCATAGGACATCGGTCGCCATCCCTTCATCTGCAAGCTGTGGGAGCTATCCATCGATTCGCTTTCGCATGACAAACTCTAACGACTGGTCTTTAGACCGCTTCCCACGGCGGGTGACTGGGTCGCATTGGCCCGCCGCACCGAAGGCTCCTCCCCCACCGTCGCCGAAAGCGCCATCGGATCCATCGGCTGCAGATAGGCGCGCCCTTTTCCATAGAGCGATCCCCGTTGCCTCAGTTCCCCCTGAAGCTCCTCGGGGGCCAATTCCAAACCACGCGTCAGATACTCCATCGCCTTGGAGGAGTCCCCTGCGCTGGCATGGACGGCAGCCAGTGTGTCCCAATAGCGATAATCCTGCTGGATCGCATCTTGGGAAATCGATTCAGCCACCTGCAGCGCCATTTGCGGCTTGCGGATCGCTGGCTCAGGGCAAGTCGCCAACAGCCAAGCCGCATTCAGCTTCGCGCGTGTCTCCTGGGGATCCAGCTGAATCGCCCGCACATACGACTCACTGGCCGCCTTCCACTTCCCCACACTTTGGCATGCGTCAGCGTAATCGACCAAGTAGCCGGCTCGCGAAGGTTCCAGCTCCGTCGCCTTGCGGTAATCCTCCAGCGATAGCTCGTAACGCTGCAGCATCAACCGGGCATGAGCCCTGCCATTCCAGAGAGCCGCATCCTTGGGTGCGATTTCGATGGCGTCGGTGTAATCCCTTTCGGCCGCCTCCCAAGACTGCACTTGAAAATGCAATTCGGCGCGATTGGCCAGCGCCGGAAGATGTTTCGGCGAGGCTTTTAAGACGTCAGAAAACTGCTCGATCGCCTCATCGTACTTGCGATGCAATGCCAGCCCGACGGCGAGGTTATGGCGAGCTTTCAGCAACTGAGGGTCGTGCTGCAGCGCCAGGTGGAAATCAGCGACCGCCTTGCGATCGAGCGCCGCGGCGGCATCCAGTTCCCCCGCCTCCACCAGCCTGCCCGCTTCATCGCTGGCCATCTGTCCTCGCTGATTGGCCGCCCATGCCAAAAGCTGCTGGGCATACCGACGATCCGCCTTGGTCCGCTGCGCCTCAGCCAGGACATCACTGCACTGCGCAATGATCTTGTCGAGCGATGCGGCATCCAGTTTTCCCTCGGTGGTTCGGTACAGCGACACCAAGTCGGGTGAGACCGTCGCCGGTCCCTGCGCCCATGCGAAGGGGCTGACACCAATCACCGCATAAAGCAGGATCGCGCTGGCCAGTGAACGAACCACCCTTGGGGTGGAACCGGAGAACGCTTTTCGCATGGCAATCCCATCGTTTTTCTATTGGCCTTCCAGCTGCCATCGCACGCCCGGATGCAATGGACTCTTCGAAGCGGACAATAAACAAAGAGCCGAGGCGATTGAAGAGCGATCGGAAGGGTGGCAAGGGGCGAGCTGTTTGGTGGTCGATTCAAGATCGACTCCAGAGGAAAGATTGCTAGCACAGATCCATCGGCCTACGATCAGCCGTCCCGTTGGAACCGTCCGGCAGCCTTGCCAAGTCGACTTCGACCTACACGTTCATGCCACCCATCCGATCGCCACCCCATCGAATCCCTTGGGGACGATTGGTTTTGGCCCACGAAGTCTGCGTGTCTTTTGGCTCCTGACCTCTGGGCTCACGCGAAGGCAAGAAGCCGCAAAGCCAATTGCAGTCCCGCAATCATTCCACTTCATGACTGGGCATCAAGCCGGCTTGATGCCGTTCGAGTCCCCTTTGCTGGCATTCCATTGGCCAAACAGATCGATCGACTCGCAACAGCGGGCCCGGATCGAGATGCGTTGTTTTCAAAACCGACCCGATCGCCGGCTCGCTTGCAGGCGTTTGTTCGTCAGGATTCTGCGCTGCGGTTGGTCTCGTACTCGTGCACGACTGTCCTAACGATCATTCGACCGGTCTTCGACTGGTATGAAATCTCTGCATCTTGCCTTACTTCGCGACTTCGCGACTTCGCGTGAGTCGACCCGACTCCCGGATCTCACCCGCTGTGTCCCACAGCTGGTGGCTCGACCTTAGCAGCCAGAAAATCATTGCCATAGAATCAGATCATGGAAAAGGAATTCCCCGATGGCATCACCGGGACGTATGATAGCCTGCGATTGGCGTTCTTGATTTTGGTGCCGAAACTGGGTTGAGGGAATCCCATGCAAGATGATGCCGACCAGCCGCTGATGGTCAGCCAATTCGAAGGGACACCAACCCCCTGTCCCTATCTGGACCCGCAGACTTCCATCCTCCCCCTGACCCTGCCTCATCGCATCCTGACCGGCGAGGAATTCGATCAGTTCCTGGAGGCAGGTCATCGCCGATCTGGCCCATTCCTTTATCGGACCCAGTGCCCCTCTTGCAATGCATGCGAACCGACACGCCTGCCTCTGAAGCGATTCACTTGGACCACCTCGCTGCGACGGGTCTTTCGAAAAGGAAGTGAACGACTGCGGGTGGAGGTGGGAGCCGCATCGGCGGATGATCGCCGAGTCGAACTCTACAATCGCCACAAGACAGCCAGAGGGATGAGCGATCCGGAATCGCTCGAGGACATTCATGGCTATCGCGACGGATTCGTACAAAGCTGCTGCATGACGGTGGAACTGAGCTTCTGGGATGAAAAGGAATTGGTCGGCTGCACGATTCTCGACGTCGGCCGCAAATCGCTTTCGGCGGTCTATACCTTTTTCGATCCCCGCTTTTCGGATCTGTCCCCCGGAACCTTTTCGATCCTCCAGCAGATTGCATGGGGACAGGCCAACCAGTTCGATTACCTCTACCTGGGACTGTTCGTCGCGGGCAACCGGCACCTGCGGTACAAGGCGCGATTCACCCCCCAAGAACGATTGGTCGACGGCCGGTGGCAACTGTTCTCCGAAGCGATCGACGATTGGGCCGCTCCGACGCTTCCCAAAAAATACGACGCAGACTCAAGCAATTGAGGAGCGACAGGAGATGAAACAGCCGGGAATTAGCTGGCGTTTTTTTCGACAATGCTATCCAGCCAGCACGCGAGCGATCGCCTTGGCGGTCACCGGCTGGATGATCCCTTTTTCGGTGATCAGCCCCTGAATCAACTCCGCTGGGGTGACATCAAAGGCGGGATTGTAGACCGGGACTTCATCGGGCGCTGTCTGCCTTCCCATGCCATGCGTCACCTCGCTGGCCATCCGCTCTTCAATCGGAATCTGAGATCCCTCTTGCAGCGACAGATCGAAGGTACTAGTCGGCGCTGCGACGTAGAAAGGGATGCGGTGATGGTGTGCCAGCACCGCCACGCCATAGGTTCCGATCTTGTTGGCCGCATCCCCGCGCGCGGTGATCCGGTCGGCCCCGACCACCACAGCGTCAACTCGCCCTTCTCGCATCACCTGCGCTGCCATGTTGTCGCAGATCAGGGTGCACGGAACTTGGCGCTGCATCAACTCCCAGGCAGTCAGCCTGGCTCCCTGTAGCAGTGGCCGCGTCTCGTCGACCCAGACGTGCAGCGATTTCCCTCGATCCTGCAGGGTGAAAAACACCGCTAGCGCCGTTCCGTATTCCGCAGTCGCTAGACCACCGGCATTGCAGTGTGTCAGAATCTGCCCCCCCTCAGGGAACAACGATGCACCATGCTCGCCGATCGCGTGGCACATCGCTTTGTCTTCTTCCCGAATCGCCATCGCCTCCCGCAGCAATGCCTCTCGCAGCCCCGCTCCGCTGGATGACTGGCCAACATCGGCTATCGTTCGCTCCATCCGATCAAGCGCCCAAAACAGATTGACCGCCGTCGGTCGGCTGGTTCTCAACCGCTCGCATGCTCCTCTGGCGGCTTCGGCGACGGTGGCTGGATCGCTGCAGTCCACCTGGGCTCCAATGCAGACGCCATAGGCAGCCGCAATTCCAATCGCCGGAGCCCCGCGCACCCGCAGCATGCGAATCGCTTCCCATACCTGGTCAACCGAGCTGCAGTCGATGAAGTGCTGCTGCAGCGGCAGCAAGGTCTGATCGAGCAGTCTCAGGGAGCCATCGATACCGCCTTTCCATTCCACCGACACCATCGATCCAGCTCCCCCCGTCAACTCGGTTGATCCCATCGGCCACCCAAACCTTCCAGAAAACGACGACAACTGCCAAACGATCTTGGGCAGCAAAGCAACCAACCAGCGAAGCAGCTCCATCGGCACCAGCATCCACCTTGCCGGGATCGGAACCAACGGCCCGGCCCATCGCGCATCCCGATCCAGAGTCCTGGTGTGGCGATCATGCCTTGACGATTTTTAGCCCGATGCCCGATCCCAAGGCTCATAAGGAAGACCAAAGGTCTCGGCCACCGCTTCGTTGGTGATCTTGCCATGATGAACGTTGAGGGCTTCGCGCAGGGGTTGCGACTTTTCGATCGCACCTTCCACACCCGACCCGGCCAACCGAATCACCCAGGGCAGAGTGACGTTGCAAAGAGCGAACGTGCTGGTCCTGCCCACTGCCCCCGGCATGTTGGTCACGCAGTAGTGTACGACATCATGGACCATGTAGGTTGGACTGCGGTGCGTGGTGGGCCGACTGGTCTCGACGCATCCTCCTTGATCGATTGCCACGTCGATGATCACGCTTCCGGGCTTCATCAGCTTCAAATCCTGTTCGCGAATCAAGTGAGGTGCTTTAGCCCCTGGAATCAGCACAGCACCGATCACCAGATCGGCTAGCTTCAATTGGTCGCGGATCGTGTGGCGGTCGCTGAAGACCGTGTCGACATTGGGAGGCATCACGTCGTCCAGGTAGCGGAGACGATCCAGATTGACATCCAGCAGCACCACGTCGGCCTGAAAGCCTGCGGCGATACGAGCTGCATTGGCGCCGACGATCCCGCCCCCCAGCACTGCGATATGGGCGGGGGGCACGCCAGGGACTCCTCCCAGGAGAATGCCTCGGCCCATCTGCGGACGCTCCAGGTACTTCGCCCCCTCCTGAATGCTCATCCGCCCAGCCACCTCGCTCATCGGCGTCAGCAGCGGCAGACGGCCCTGGCTGTCCTTCAGCGTCTCGTAGGCCAGACAGGTGCATTTGGCCTTCTGCATCGCAACCGTCAAATCGCGGCTGGCAGCGAAATGAAAATAGGTGAACAGCGTCTGACTAGGCCGGATCAACTTCCACTCGGCCACCAACGGCTCTTTGACTTTCACGATCAGATCGGCCTGACCAAAAATCGCCTCAGGCCCCGCGACCATTTCGGCCCCCGCCTCCAGGTAATCATGGTCGGCGATCCCTGAACCAAGACCTGCGCCTGCCTGGACCAGAACCCGATGCCCTCGATGCACCAGCTCCTCCACTCCCACCGGAAGCATGGCGACTCGATACTCGTCCTCTTTGATTTCCGACGGCACGCCGATAATCATTTCTTTTTCCCTCGGAGTTATCCGATCGATGAAAAACCCCCAGCACTCCGCTATTGTAGCCCTCTTTCGACTTCCGTTTTCCGCGACAGCCACCAGCTTTTTCTTTTCTGACATCTGCCCGGCACGAACGCTGGAAGTGGTGGTGTACGATAGATCCACCTGGTGGGGGTGGCCCACCGGGAAAATTTTTTTGCACGGATCCTCTCCCCATGTCCGACGCACGCAGCCCTGATGACATTGAAGCACCGCCCCAGCACCCTTTGGCGATTCTCCGGAAACTTGGCCCGGGCCTGATCATCGCCGCATCGATCGTCGGCTCTGGCGAACTGATCATGACGACGCTGACCGGGGCCCAGGCGGGCATGACGCTGCTGTGGCTGATCATCATCGGGTGCATGGTGAAGGTCTTCGCGCAGATCGAGATCGGGCGCTACACACTGGCCAGCGGAAAACCGACCCTCACCGCGCTGGCCGAAGTCCCCGGTCCGCGGATCGAGGGACGCGGCAACTGGCTGGTGTGGTACTGGTTCGTGATGTGGTTTCTCAGCATCGGTCAACTGGGCGGCATCGCCGGCGGCGTTGGCCAGACCCTCTCGATCGCCATGCCGCTGACGCAACAGGGAGCCGATTACCAGCGGTGGATCGCTGCCAAGAGCGCCGAGAGCATCGAGCAGGCGATTGAAAAGAGATCGCGCACCGCCGCCAAACCGATCGATCTGGCTCAGGGGGCGACCGCTTCCAAGCTGGGAAGCGATTATCTCGCCAGATACTCAAAGGATGGCAAGAGCCCGCCGCCGGCCCCCCTGGATGATCGCCTCTGGGCGATCCCGATCGCGATCGGAACCTCCATCCTCCTTCTGGTCGGACGCTATCAGACGATTCAGACGGTTGCCACGCTGCTGGTCGCCATCTTCACGTTTGTCACCGTCGGCAACGTGCTGCATATCCAGAGGCTCCCCGATTGGCGCATCACGCCATCGCAATGGATCGAAGGTTTTTCATTCCGCTTCAGCCCTGCCGGGCAGCAAGAGGCAGGCTGGAGCGCCATCGCCATGGCGCTCTCGACCCTAGGGATCATCGGTGTCGGTGCCGCGGAATTGGTGCAGTACCCCTACTGGTGCCTAGAGAAAGGGTACGCTCGCTGGACCGGCCCCAACGACGGAACGCCCGAATGGACCCAGCGAGCTCGCGGATGGCTTCGCGTGATGCGATGGGATGCCTGGGCCTCGATGCTGATCTACACCATTGCCACGATCGCTTTCTACCTCCTAGGTGCCGCCATCCTGCACCGAGCTCAACTGAATCCTTCTGGATCCGAGCTGATCCAGACGCTGATGGTCATGTACGAACCGCTCTTCGCCTCCTGGGCACCGATCTTCTTCCTCATCGGCGCCTTCGCCATCCTCTACTCGACCTTCTTCGTCGCCAACGCCAGTCATGCCCGCACGTTTGCCGACGGCATGGCGGTCGTCGGCTGGATCCCCGATTCCACGGCCGATCGCGATCGCTGGGTGCGATGGCTAAGCGGACTCTTCCCGTTGCTCTGCTTGGCCATCTACTGGGTACTTCCCAAACCAGTGCTGCTAGTCTTTCTCAGCGGACTGGCTCAGGCCATCATGCTCCCGATGCTCTTTGCCGCAGCCGCCTTCTTCCGCTACCGCCGAACCCCACCCCAACTTCGCCCCTCCATCCTCTGGGACGTTGGCCTTTGGATCAGTGGACTGGTGATGGTCGCCATCGGGGTCAGTAGCCTGATCTCCAATCTGATGAATTGGAAGCACTGATTTCCTTGAGTCGGCAAACCATCCAGATCGATCGCGGTCGATGGCATCCGGTCTGCCAAGTTCAATAGGGGAGCAGTGATTCGCCATACCGAGTCGTTTGGTAGTCACCAAACGACTTCGTTGCATGAGGTGGGAAACTCAAGGTCCCACGGTTCATTCCCTAGCGGCGGCTGCCCTCAGCAGCCCATCCACCCCGCCTCAAAGCCGCTCCACCCAGACGGAGTTTCCCAGCACCCGGACAACCCTCACGCGTTCTTGAGGCCCCATCATCTCGCTGGTGCTGATGACATTGACCAATTGGTCGCCAATCTGGGCTTTGCCTGATGGATTGAGCCGTGTGGTGGTCAGTCCCGTCTTCCCCTGCAGATGCTCCCAACGCACCACCGCCTCTCGCTCTTCCAACATCTCCGGGTCATCGACTCCAGCCGGCTTCAGCTTGAACCATCGAAACCAGGGGAGCTGATCGATCCGATCGCGGATCAGAAACAGCCCGACGAAAATCCCGGCGATCGCCAAGGCCACTTGTCCGGTATTCCAAGCGACCTGATTCACTTGGGATGGCGTTGTCGGGAGGATGAATGTCTGGCTGGCAAGGATCAAACTGGCAATCACCATCGCCATCCCGCCGACACCGAAAACCCCAAATCCTGGCAGCACCAATAGCTCCAGAGCCAAGAACAGCATCCCTACCAGGAACAGCAATACCTCCAGCCATTCCACGGTGCCATTGAGAAAACGGATCCAGAAGAATCCGATGAAACAACAGACTGAAATGAAACCGGCAACCCCCAACCCCGGTGCACTCAGTTCCATCATCAAGGTCATGAAACCAATCGAGATCAGCAACGGTGGCAACCACGATTGCGCCGCCAATCGCTCGACAAAAAGCTCCGCCGCACTCGACCGCTTCGGCTCTGGCAACTCCTCGACCCCAAGTTTCTTCACCGCCGCGGCCAGATCGTTTTCCACTTGATGAATCCAACCTCGCGCCTTGGCCGCATCCGCTGTGATCCCCTTCCGGGTATCCAATACCTGTTCCTGGACCCAGGGCCCCGAGTCGGGGTCGCCGATCGCAGGATCCGCAGCGCTCCAAACCTTCTGCCCTTCAGGCCCCTGCCAGGAAATGAGTTGGTCGCGGGAAGCAGCCAGTGCATGTAGCAACATGGCTGGACGCTGCGTCTGCTTCTCCAAAAGCTGCAAAGCGCCTCCAATCGCCTCCCATTCGGGGATCTTCGTCCCTTCGGGTCCTGGACCACCCAACGTTGCTTCCTGCCCCATCGCGATCCTCTGGCAGGACATCGCCACCAAAGAAGCATCCGCCCCGGCTTCCCCGCGAATGTAGGCAAATGTCTGCACCTTTTGCCGATCCAAACCAGCCAGATGACTGGCCAGCCTTAGGCTTTCCGCCATATCGCCCCCCGGCGAATCGATCTCCATGATCACGACGTTGGCCTGCTCGCGCTGGACCCCTTCTTCCAGAGCCCGAATCAGCTGGTTGACCTGTCGATGATGGACCTGCCCGATCAATTGCAGCCTCAGTGGCTTCCAAGGACCACGGTGCCAGACCGGTTCCTGAACGATTGGAGATGCCCCCAAACTCTCAAGAAGGCTTTGACGGTCTCTGGCTAGCCAGTCGATCCACTGTTCCTTTCGAAGCATCCGCCCGGGGTAATCGGGACGCTGGCCTGCCGACAGCATTTCCTCCTGCTGCGTCACCTGCCCCTCGTCCAGCAGTCGCTGAGCCTCCTTGCGATCGACGAATAGCCTGCGGCCATCAGCCATCTGCAATCCGATCAGCTCGGCACCCGGATCCAAAAGGGTCGCCAGCAGCGCATCGGGGAACCTGGGCCTAAGCTGCTGGATCTCCTCGTATGCTTTGCGGACCGTCGCATCTTCCGGCTTGGCTGGGGAATAGACTGCCCCCAAGGTAGCCGCTGGTGCCATCGCAAGATCTTCGCAGGCCAGCGCCACAAGAACGGCATGCCCCTGCAGTGCCTCCGACAGATACGCCACCGTGCGCAACCGCGTTCCCTCAGCGGATGTCAGCCATCTAGCGACGCTCAGGCTGCGTTCAAACGAGGTGCCCAGCCCCATCGCAGGTCGCGCTCCGTCCTGCAGCATCCCATCTTCGGAAACGGATCCACTTTTTCGACGAAACTCCAGCAGCACCACCGGCCGCTCTCCCTGAGCCGGTTGGTCGGCAATCTCCTGCAACCGGCGCAGCAACGATTCGTCGTCGGTGCCAACCAGCGGCAGGTCGACGGTCACTCGCCATGCCGATCGAAGCGTGTCCTCTTTCGCAGCCGCCCCAAAGGGATCCTCGGTGGACTGCCCTTCCACCCGCTCTGCCTCCTGCCCCCAGGCCGCAGTCGTCGTGGACGAGTTCATCAGCAAGCTGGCCAAGATCAAGAAGCTACCCAGAATCAGCCATCGACCAAGCTGGCCTCGCCGTGGCAATCTCCCTACCAAGCTACGGCTCCCAGATTCCAAATCACAGGAAAAATCGAATCCACTCTTCGGACTTCTCACCGACAGCTCCTCCAAGGCATTGCATTGCCTTGAAAAAAATCGCACTAAGCGAAGTGGCATCTCCCACACCCTCTGCAGGCCGTGATCGCCAACGCCCGAAACGCCTCACCTCTATTGTAGGCTCTTCTCGAGACTGTCCACCTGCGACGACCGATCCAGCGATAGGGTCAGCGCTTCGCAGGCCTCCGCCATTTCCCGAAGTTTTTGCACTGCATTTTCAGGAGCCATGGCGATCTCTACCAATCCTTCGGAAAGGACGCGGCGATATTGGGAAGCTCCCCGAAACCTCAATTCATTGACCACCGAAGGATGATCCCACGCCCGCACGAATAGTTGGTGGTAGCTCGATTTGGCCGGGTCAGTTGCCGCCAGCCCCCCAAGCCCCGATGGCCTTGGCGAAAACCAGGGACTTTGCCTAGCCAATGCCTCCCTCTGCTCCTGCTCATCCAGCCATAAGGCGAAACGGAGCGCCTGCGCCGACTGGCGACTGTTGCTACCGACTCCCAAAAGCCACTGCGTTCCAGGGTCGACCAGCACGGCCTGAGCCCCCGCCACCCAGTCCGGTGACCTCGCATCGCCCCCCAAACCATCTGCGATCAGCCCCTCGCCGACCAACGCTGCGGAACGCTGAGCCAGTCGACATTCCAACTCGACCCCACCCAACCCCGCTTCTTCAGCCTTCTGCGCTCCTCTGGTGTCGACCGGTGGATCGGACTGCGGCTCCTCGGCTTCCTTGGAAGGCTGATCCTCTGAAAGCAGCCGGTTCTCATCGTCGGAAGGCCAACCAATGGCCCAACGGCTTTTCTGCATCCCGACGCGCTGCCACGCATCGCCATGCGACACCAACCACGCTTCGGGATCTCGCCGCGCTTGGCTGGCCCACAGCATCACCGCCTTGACAAAGGACTGCGTCAAAAACTTCGGTTTCATCTCCAACGGATCAAACAGCAGACTCGATTGGTTTCCTGACGGCGACAAACTGGCTAGCACGATCAGGAATCGATCCAGCGCCGCCTGCCGATCGATTCGCTCTGAAAATGGCCCCCTCCAGAACTCTGGTTCCACCGCCACACTGGCCGCCAAGTTGGTCTGGCCATCCCAAGAGGGTGCCTCCTGCATTCCGAAGGGCCATGCTTCCAGTTTCTGAGCCGCTGCGTCGACGCGATCTTCGCTCGCCACCTTGCCTCGCATCAGCACCGGAAACGAAGCTCCCAGCGGTTCCCCCCACAGCTTCCCGCCATAGGTCCCCATTCGCTGCCAGTGTCGGGGCCAACGAACCGAAGGATCGTCGCTAGACCATCGCCCCTCATCCCGCAACGCCCGCTCCAAAGATCCGCTTAGCACCCCCAGCTCGGCAACCTCCCCCAGCAAGCCGGAAGGAAAAATCCACAGATCACTGCTCCGCTTGGCCGCTTCGGAAATCTGCTCGCTAGTCACCGCCTCCAAAACCACACCTTGCTGAGCCACCGCTTGCCAGCGAGTCGACAGCAGTTGTTGCCAAGGTTCGGTACTTTCTTCCCCATCCTCGGTCACCAGGACCACGCGAAGTGGAGGACGATTGCCGGAGCCGCCTTGGCCCTCGGGGCCATGGGAGTCGCCGCCGCCAGATTGGGGGCGATCGCCTCCAGTGCACCCCAGGCCAAGAGCCACCAGGAGCAGCAGCACACCACGGATCCATCGATCCTTACCAACCCTCCAGCAGCTCATCCAGTCAACTCCTGCCTGACGGCACTCTTCTTGGATTCGAAATCGCTTCCCGTCGGTCACCCGCCACTCGGCTCACTTCCCGTCGCCAAGCCACCTTACCGGTCGTGTGGCTACAGGGAAGGGACTCAGAACCCGAATCTCCTACTACCAGGCCATTGGGAATCCTAGGCTGTGGATTGCGGCTACCCAAAGCCCGGTAGCAAAGATCCTGTGCAGGGTACTACGAGCCCCAGGCGGTTTTGGTTTCCTCAAGGCCAGCACCCAACCAAGCCCCCCACCCCTGCCTAAAATCGCTCGCTCGCTGGTAAAATGGCGTTTTCGGGGGACGATGGAACTCTCCTTCCAACCAACTCCACCCGATTTCCTCGCGTCTTTCGAAAAGGGCACCCGCCATGGGATATTACCTGGGAGTCGATATCGGTACCTCAGGAACCAAGAGTCTCCTGATCGATGCTCAGGGGCGCATCCTGGCAGAGGCATCGGCCGGTTACGAAGTTCTGATGCCGCGCCCGATGTGGACCGAGCAGGATCCGGATGCGTGGTGGGATGCGACCGTCAAGACGATTCGCGCGGTCGTCCGAAAAGCCAAGGTGCCAGCCACCGACATCAAGGCCATCGGGCTCAGTGGCCAGATGCACGGTTCGGTCTTCCTCGACGCCAAACAGCAGGTCATTCGGCCCGCGATCCTCTGGAATGACCAACGCACCGGAGAGCAGTGCGAGGAGATCACGCGACGCGCGGGCGGCAGGGCAAAGCTGATCGAGATGGTGGCCAACCCCGCCCTGACCGGCTTCACCGCTCCAAAACTGCTCTGGCTGCGGAAGCATGAACCAAAGCATTACGACCGCCTTCGGCATCTGCTCCTCCCCAAAGACGAGATCCGCCGGCGACTGACCGGCCAACTGGCCACCGACGCCAGTGACGCCAGCG